>Ga0081455_10000772_pt1 | contig 41282 bp, 39 predicted proteins | sample TabmetS3T2R1_FD_70207 | JGI IMG/M metagenome (GOLD analysis project Ga0081455, IMG submission 70207) | Tabebuia heterophylla rhizosphere microbial communities from the University of Puerto Rico - S3T2R1 | ecosystem: Host-associated > Plants > Roots > Rhizosphere ... | reverse complement strand
CGCCCGAGCATCCCTGGAAGCGTTCGATCCGCCTCCACCAGCTCCGCAAAGCGCAGCGGACCAGGGGATGACATTTTCACGGATCACTAACCATGACATTCTTACTGATCACCGACAGACGAGCGGCCGAGGCTCAGCGCCCGCCGGCTTGCTGGAGCAGGCGCACCATCGGCTCGTATCCCCGCGCGCGGGCCAGGGCCACCGGGGTCTGCCCGCTCCGGTCGGCCAGATTTGGATTCGCGCCCGCGTCGAGCAGCGCGCGCAGGGTCTCGGTGTGGCGGGGTCCGCCGTCGCCCAGCACGATCGACTCGATCACCGCGGTCCAGCCGAGGTTGTTGACGTGATCGAGCGGCGCGCCCGCCCGGATCAGGGTGCGCACCACGTCGCCGTGGCCCAGATGCGCGGCCGCGATCAGCGCGGTGCCGTCGTAGCGGCTGGTCACGTTCCGCGCGCTCGCGCCGACGGCCAGCGCGACCTCCAGGGTCGGCACGTCGCCGGCCACTGCCGCGATCGTGACGATGTCGTAGCGATCACGCTCGAGGGCGTTGGGATCGCCGCCCGCGGCAGCCAGCGCGCGCATCGCCTCGTGGCGTCGGGCGAAGGTGGCCACATGCAGCGGGGTGCGCTGGTGGTCGTCGCGATCGTCGGGACTCGCTCCGCCCGCGACCAGCCGCTGGATCTCGGCGGCATCGCCGCGCGCGGCTGCCGCCAGCAGCCCCGTGTAGCGCGACTGCTCGGCGGGCGAGGGAGGCGTCTGCGCGAAGGCCAGGGTGAGTGCTCCCGCGATCAGGAGTCCGCCGCCGAAGACGGCCTCAGCGCACCGGCGCAGCCGATCCGGCATGGCGATTCTCGAGGATCGACGGCACGGCCGGGTCGTTGTAACCGACGACCATCGTGGCGTGAGCCGCGGGGTCGCACTCCCGGAGATAGAGCCGCTGGCCCTCGACGTAGCGGCGGTTCTCGGGGGCCAGGGGATCCGGAGATCCCTCGCCGCGCTGCGCCCCGCGCGGCACCGAGATCTCGAACCGCACGTCGAGGAAGATCGAGAAGTCCCAGCAGTCGCGCAGCTCGGGCCGATGGAGGAAGATGCCGTCGACGATCAGGACCGACTCCGGCTCGGCCCGCTGCTCGGCGGCCTCGACGGGGCGATCGGCTCGGTGATCGAACAGCGCGGTGCGATAGCGCCGGCTGCCGTCCGGGCCGAGCGGATCGAGCAGGACTCGCCTCAGCGCGCCGTAGTCGTACGAGTCGCGAAAGAATCCCTCCGGCGACTCCCGGCCCCGCCGGTATCGCACGGCGCGCGGGTGGTGAAAGCCGTCCACCGAGGCGCGGATCACCGGCACCCCGACGGCTCGGAGCGCTTCCGCCAGCGCGTCGGCCAGCGTGGTCTTGCCCGCGCCGTCGACCCCGTCGATGCCGACGCGCAGCACAGAGGCAGCGCGCCGGCGCCGGATCTCCTGCTCCAGCCGGCGCAGCAGGGCCGGGGACACCGGCGCGCTCACGCGGTCAGATCACTCGCCGGGGCGCGGCGGTGGCGGCCTCGCCGGTATTCGGCGTGCCGGTCGGCTCGATCAGCAGGATGTGGGCTTCCTCCTCCGCGGTCGGGCAGTGCTCGACGCCCCGGGGGACGACGAAGAGCTCGCCGGGCCCGAGGGTGACCTCGCGGTCGCGCAGCCGGATGGTGACGCGGCCCTTCAGCACGAGGAAGAAGTCGTCGGTGTCGTCGTGCTTGTGCCAGACGAACTCGCCCTTGACCTTCACGACCATGAGGTCGTGGCCGTTGAACTGGCCGATCGTCCGCGGCTGCCAGTGCTCGGAGAACGTCCGGAGCTTTTCGGCCAGATTCACCTGGTCCATGTGCGCCTCGGCGGTCATTCCACCACGCGATCCGCGCGCGCGAGGACCGCCGGCGGGATCGTCAGCCCCAAGGTCCGCGCGGTCTTGAGATTCACGACCAGCTCGAGCTTCGTGGGCTGCTCGATCGGCAAGTCGGCCGGCTTCGCGCCCTTGAGGATCTTGTCCGCGTACACCGCGGCGTGTCGGTACATGTCGGCGAGGCTCGCGCCATAGAACATCAAGCCGCCCACGTCGACGAACTCGCGCTCGCCGTACACCGCGGGCAAGCGGCCCTGGGCCGCCAGCTCGACGATCTGCCGCCGGTGGGTGATGAGCGTCGCGTCCGGCAGAACCATCAGGGCCTCGCTGCGCTGGGCGCGGATCGTGGCAAAGGTGCGATCGAAGGTCAGATCGCGAACCTCGTGCACCCGCACCTGCAGCCCGAGGGCTCGGGCCGCGTCTTCGCGCTCGGCCTGAAACCGACTCGTATAGGGTGAGCCCGAGGTGGCGAGGACGGCCACGCGGGTCACCGCGGGAAACGTTTCCTTGAGGATCTCCAGGCGCTTCACGTTCAGCGCCTGGCCCAGGGCAGTCAGGCCGGTCACGTTGCCACCCGGCCGCCGCATGCTGGCCACCAGACCGCCGGCCACCGGATCACCGGTGGTGATCATCACGATCGGGATGGTCGCGGTGGCCTTCTTCACGGCCAGCGTGCCCGGCGTCGAGCCGATCAGGATGAGGTCCACCCGTCGCTGCACGAGCTCCGCCGCGAGCGCCGGGAGACGCTCACCCTTGCCATCGGCGAACCGGGCCTCGATCGTGTAGTGCTGGCCCTCGAGCCAGCCGAGCTCGCGGAGTCCCTGGCGGAACGCCGCCAGATTGGAGGCGTCGGCCTCGGCGGACAGGGGGGAGAGGCGCCCGATCCGCGCCGGCTTCGTCGGCTGGGCATGGGCGCGAACGGGAGCGCCGAGCAGGCCGGTGGCGACGCACACGAGCAGCCGGCGTCTCGCGATCACGTGCGCGGTGCCGGTCGCCACGTCAGTCGAGCGGTTGCGGTCCGGACGCGCGGAAGCGGAGCGCGGTGCGGGCGCGCGCCTTGGTGGCCTCGGTCGCGCGGTCGCGCGGCGGCGCGGCCGTTACCAGCGAATCGATCAGGGCGCGCGCGGCGTGGGTGACCTCGTCGACCGCGCGGGTGAACGCGGGCTCGTTGGCGCGCGAGGGCTTCGTGAAGCCGCTCAGCTTGCGGACGAACTGCAGCGCGGACGCGCGGATCTCCTCGTCGGTCGCGGGCGGCCTGAAGTTGTGCAGGGTCTTGATGTTCCGACACATGGTGACCTCGGATGCGAAATGATGGATGAACCCGCCCTCAGCGGGCGGCGTGAGCGCGGAGGAATCCGCCCACCGTCGCGTTGTACTCCTCGGGCTGCAGGATGGGAACGAAGTGGCCGCCGGTCGGCAGCACCGCGAGCTTCGCCCCCGGGATCCGCGCGGCCAGCTCCTCCGAGTAGAACGGCGGCGTCAGCGCGTCGTCGGCGGCCACCACCACCAGGGTCGGGCCGCGGATCTCGCCGAGACGGGCCCGCCGGTCGAAGCGCACGATGGCGTCGATCCGGCTCGCCAGCACCTCGGCAGGCGGAACCGAGGCGAGCAGGCGCGCCAGCTCCTCCTCGAGCGCGGCGTCGTTGGCGCTGATCCACTGGGGCGGGCGCAGCATCACCACGGAGCCGCGCCAGTAGCTCTCGAAGCCGCGGTGGAGCAACAGCTCCTTGCGCGTGTCGAAGCAGCGCCGGAAGTAGGCGTCGGGGCCGGGCCAGGTGGCGCTCAGCACCAGGCTCAGCAGGCGATCGGGATGATCCTGGGCGATGGTCTGCCCCATCGCGCCGCCGGTCGAGTGGCCGACGTAGTGGGCGCGCTCGATGCCGAGCCGGTCCATGAGCGCGACGGTGTCGGCCGCCATCTGATCCACCGAGTACGTGATGCGCGAGTGGGTGCTGCGGCCGGCGCCGCGGTGGTCGTGCACGATCACCCGGAAGTCGCGCGCGAAGTCGTCAACCTGTGAACCCCAGAACGCGCCCTGGCCGCCGAGGCCCGGCACCAGCATGAGGGCCGGGCCCCGGCCCCGCTCCTCGTAGTAGATGTCGGCGTCGCCGATCGAGACGTGGGGCACGCGGGCTACCTGGTGTCGTTCATGCCCATGCGCCGCTCGATGGCGATCACGTCGGAGGGGCGCTCGAAGGGGGCGGGAGCGGACTGGCCGGTCTCGCGCGGGCGGCCGATCGCCTTGAAGAAGTCCTCGAGGCCGGGCGGGGTGATCACCCAGAGCATGACCAGGTCCTCGTCCGGGCTCTCGTTGATCAGCTCGTGCTTGACGTCATAGCCGAGAAAGCACGAGGTGCCCGGCACCAGCGGATGGCTGACCCCGTCCACCACCGCGCGGCCGCGGCCGCGGAAGCAGATCTGCAGCTCGACCTGGTCGCCGTGCGAGTGCTCGCGCACGCGGCCGCCCGGGGCGATGGACTGAAAGCCCATCGCGTGGCCCGCGAATCCGGTGCGGGCCGGATAGAGCTTCGGGTCGGCGTGGCCGTTGGCCGGCACCGGCTGCCAGTACGAGGGGCCGTCCTCCGGCTGCATGACGACGGCGCGCCCGCGTACGGTATCGGTCTGATTCTGGCTCATGTCGCTCCTCCTGGATCGGCGGTCGGCGTCAGTGTAACCCAGGCCAGGGCGTGACCGCCCGTAGCCTGGGGTCAGGTCTTACATTGCGACATTTTCGTCGGGCCGCGGCGACATCGCCTCGAGCCGGCAAAAATGTCGCAATGTAAGACCTGACCCCTTCTCGTTACGCCGGGCGGAGGACGCGGCCCGGCAGCGCCCCGGTGTGCTCGCCGCCGGCGATCACGACGCGCCCGTTCACCACCACGTCGCCGATGCCGGCGGCGTACTGGTGCGGGTCCTCGTAGGTCGCGCGGTCGGCCACGGTGGCCGGGTCGAACACCACGACGTCGGCCTTGGCGCCGTCTCGCAGCACGCCGCGGTCCGCGAGGCTCAGTCGCTTCGCGGGCAGGCCAGTCATCTTCCACACCGCGGTCTCGAGCGGCAGCACGTTCTCGTCGCGCGCGTAGCGCCCCAGCACGCGGGGGAAGGTACCGTAGCTGCGCGGATGCGGCTTGCCGGTCGCGAGCCGGCCTTCGGTGGCCAGGGCGGAGCCGTCGGAGCCGATCATGACGTGCGGATGCACGAGCGCGCGGCGCAGGTCGGCCTCGTCCAGCTGGAACAGGATCATGTAGCCCTTGCCCTGTTCCGAGACGATCAGCTCGATGGCCGCGTCGAGCGGATGAAGCGATCGCGCGGCCGCGATCTCGGCGATGCGGCGGCCCTGCGCGTCCGGGCGTGACGGCGCGTAGGCGACCATGATGTCGGCCCAGTCGAGCCCGCGCAGCAGCGTCTCGGCGCCCCCGGTCAGCTCGCTCCGGATGCGGTCGCGCATCGCGGGATCGGCCAGGCGCTTCAGCATCGCGTCCACGCCGCCCTCCAGCACCCAGTCCGGCAGCAGCGTGCGCAGCGTGGTGCTGGAGGCGGTGTAGGGATAGACGTCGCCCATGACGTCGAGCCCCTCGCGCCGCGCCTCGTCGATGAGGGCCAGCGCGTCGGCGACCCGGCCCCAGTTCGGCCGGCCCGCCGCCTTCACGTGGCTCACCTGGACCGGCAGGCCGCCCTCGCGCCCCACCCGGATGGCCTCGGCGACCGCGTCGAGCAGGGTTGCGCCCTCACCGCGAATATGGCTGGCGTAGAACCCGCGCCGGCCGCCCGCACGGCGCGCGATGCCGATGATCTCCTCGGTGGCCGCGTAGGAGCCGGGTGCGTAGATGAGCCCGCTGGCCAGACCGTAGGCGCCGTCGGCCATCGCCTCGTCCATCATGCGCTCCATGTGCGCCTGCTCGGCCGCGGTGGGCGGCCGGCGGGCGAAGCCCATGGCGGCCAGGCGCAGCGTGCCGTGGCCGATCAGCTGGACGACGTTGAGCGCCACGCCCTCGCTCTCGTAGCGCGCCAGGTACTCGCCGACGGTGCGCCAGGAGAAATCCATGCCCGCCGGCAGGTAGAGCGCGAAGCCCCGCATCTCGTCGCGGAATTGATCGGAGACCGGGGCGGGCGAGAAGCCGCAGTTGCCGACGACCTCGGTGGTCACGCCCTGGCGGATCTTGGACTCGGCGCGCCGGTTGTCCCAGAGGCGCCAGTCCGAGTGCGAGTGCATATCGATGAATCCGGGGGCGACCACGCGCCCGCTCGCGTCGATGGTGCGTCCCGCCGGCTCGCGGGAGAGATCGCCCACCGCGGTGATGCGATCGCCGGCGATGCCCACGTCACCCGCGCGGCCGGGCGCACCGGTGCCGTCGACGAGCCGGCCGCCGGCGATCTTCAGATCGAACACGGGCTAGTGAGTCGAAGGGGGCGATTCGATCAGAACGGGCTCCGCCCTTCGGGGCCCGCTCCGAGCCTCCCCCAACAACACGGTGGCGCGGGCGAAGCCCGCGCTCGAACAGAGCTTACTCAGACGCGCTCCTAGTAGCGCCGGTCGTCCAGGTCGAGCAGCGGGAAGGCGCTGGTGACGTGGGGGACGGTGACCGGCGTGGCCGGGTGCAGGTACGACTCATCCAGCATGTCGAGGCTGTGCACGCCGAGCAGGCCCATGCAGATGCGGATCTCGTCCTCCAGCAGCTCGAGGGCCCGCACGAGGCCCTCCTCGCCGGCCGCGGCCAGGCCGAGGCAGGAGAGGCGCCCGAGGCCGACCACCTGCGCGCCCAGCGCGATGGCCTTCACCACGTCGGTGCCGCGCATGAAGCCGCCGTCCACGATGACGGTCGCGCGCCCGGCCACCGCCTTCACCACCTCGGGCAGCACTTCGATGGACCCGCGGCCGTGGTCGAGCTGGCGGCCGCCGTGGTTGGAGACGTAGACGCCGTCGACGCCCAGGTCGCAGGCGATCAGGGCATCCTCCGCGGTGGCGATGCCCTTCAGGATGAGCGGGATGTCGTGGCGGTCCTTGAAGCGCTTGACCTGGTCCCACGAGAGCGCGGCCTGGAAGTCCTGGCCGGTCGCGCGCAGGCGCCACGGCTTGACGAAGCGACGCGCGAGGTCGCGCTCGCGCCGGCTGTACATTGCGGTGTCCACGGTCATGCAGAACACCGCGTAGCCGTGATCCTTCGCGCGCTTGACGTGGTCGTCCACGAACGCATCGTCGCCGCGCACGTAGAGCTGGAAGATGCGGAAGTTGTCGGCGGCGGCCGCGGTCGCCTCGAGCCCGGGGTTGCACGCCGAGCTCAGCATCTGCGGCACCCCGAAGGCGGCGGAGGCCTTCGCCGCGGTGGCGCCGCCGCCCGGGGTGAAGGACTCGATCGAGCCGATCGGCGCCAGCATGACCGGGATGCGCAGCCGTCGCTTGAAGAAGGTCCGGCCGGTGTCGATGCGCGAGACGTCGCGCAGCACGCGCGGGCGAAAGGCCAGGCTGTCGATGCCGAGGCGATTGCGTCGCAGCGTGGTCTCGGTCTCGGTGCCGCCGACCAGGTAGTCCCACGGGCCGGGAGCCAGGTTCATGCGGGCGGCGCGGACGATCTCGTGCAGCGTCTGGAACTTGTCTTCGAGTCCGGAGGTCATGGGCGCTCTCGATCCGGGCGTGAGGTCAGTTGTGACGGTGCGTCTCGGGCAGCCCGAAGCGCTCCGCGGTGGTGCGCTCGGTGTCGAACTCGATCAGCACCGCGGGGCTCTTGCCCACCACCCACGCGTCGTGCCCGGGCTCGATCACGATCGCGCGGGGCGCGCTCCAGTCGAAGGTGCAGCCGTCGGCGTACTCGCCGCGCACCCGGCCGCGGGCCAGGAAGCCCACGTGGGCGTGCATGCACAGCGGCGACTTCACGATGTGCTGCATGTGCACGGACCAGCGGAAGCCGGGCGGATAGCACACGCGCTTGACGCGGCCGTTGGCGACCGGCGCGGTGTCGATCACGACGCCGCCGATCTGACGGCGATCGGCCCCGCGCATCGGAGCCAGCAGGAGGTCGCGCGAGGCCCGCGGCGCGGCGCGGTGGCGCCGGGACGCGGAGCGCTTGGAGCGGGCCGGTTTCCGCGAGGGCTTGGTCTTCATGGCGGGCTCCTCCTCACACGGGCTCGGACGTCGGAGACACTGACCCTCGACGCTCAGCTTGTCAAGCCCGGTACAATCCGAAGTCTATGTCGACGCTGCTGGATGCGCGCGGCCTGGTGAAGCACCTCGGGGGACGCCGGGTGGTCGACTCGGTCGACCTGTCCTGCGACGCGGGACAGATCGTGGGCCTGCTCGGCCCGAACGGGGCCGGCAAGACCACCACGCTGCGGATGCTCTACGGGTTCCTGCGTCCCGACGAGGGCCGCATCCACGTCGACGGGGTCGAGCTGGGCCGCGATCTGGTGCGGGCCAAGCGCTCGATCGGCGTGTGCACGCAGGATGACACGTTCGACGGCGACTTCACGGTGGAGCAGAATCTGACGATCGCGGCGAGCTACTTCCGTCCCCGGCCGCACGGCCTCTCGCCGCGCGTCGCCGAGCTGCTGGAACGCTTCGATCTGGCCGGCTACGCGCGCGAGAAGCCGGAGACACTCTCCGGGGGCTACCGCCGGCGGCTCATGATCGCCCGCGCGCTGGTGCACCGCCCGCGCCTGCTGTTCCTCGACGAGCCCACCACCGGCCTCGACCCGCAGGCCCGCATGGGGGTGTGGGATCTCGTCGACGGCCTGCGTGCCGAAGGGCTCGGCATCATCCTGACGACGCACTACATGGACGAGGCGGAGCGGCTGAGCGACGCGCTCACCGTGCTGGCTCATGGCCGCGTGGTGGCGCGGGGAGCCGCCAAGGTGGTGCTGGGCGACCTGGTCGGCGAGCACGTGGCCGTGGTCGCCGGGGCGCACGGCGAGATGATCGCGGCCTGGCTCTCCGCGCGCGGACGCGGGCAGGCGGCCAGCGTGCTGGGCGCCCTCCACGTGCCGCTCTCGGGCGAGGAGCTGGCCGACTTCGCGCGCGCGTTCCCGTCCCTGCGCTACGAGGTGCGCGTGCCGACGCTCGACGACCTGTTCCTCAAGCTGTCGCTTCGGCCATGAGCTGGCTCGTCGCGGCGGTCCAGTGGCAGAGCCGCGCGGTGGTGGGTCGCCATCTGCGCGTGTACCTGCGCAACTGGCACACCGCCTTCCTGCCGCCCGCCCTCGAGCCGGTGACCATGCTGGTGGCGTTCGGCGTGGGGCTCGGCGGCTACGTGGCGAGCCTCACCTGGCAGGGCCGGCCGGTCGAGTACATGACCTACATCGCGCCCGGCCTGCTCGCCTACGCCACGTTCATGACCGCGATCTTCCAGTCGCTCTTCGCCGCGTTCATCCGCATGCGCTACCAGCGCACGTGGGAAGGCCAGCTCACCACCCAGGTGGAGCTGCGACACGTGATCTGGGGAGAGGTGCTGTGGGCGGCCCTGCTCGCCACCATGTACGTGGTCATCGTCGCCGCGGTGCTGACCGGCTTCGAGCTGATCGGCCTGCTCGACATGCAGGCGCCGCGGCTGCCGCTGCTGCTGCCCATCGTGTTCGTGGCCGGATGCGGCTTCGCTGCGCTCGGCCTCTGCTTCACCGCGCTGTTGCCGACCATCGACCACATGAACCTGCCGGTGTTCCTGCTCGTGCTGCCGATGGGGCTCTTGTCGTCGACGTACTTCCCGCTGGAGCACCCGGCGCTCGTCGCGCTGAATGCGGTCAATCCGCTGTATCACCTGGCCCAGTGTTTCCGCGGCATCCTGCTCGGCGGCCCGGTGGCGGACCATCTGGCCGCCGTGCTCGGACTCTCGCTCCTGCTGCTGGCTATCCTGGTGCCGCTGAACCTGCGCCTGCTCCGGCGCCGCGTGCTGGGCGACTGACGCGGGGCGCGCCCCCGCAGATGGGACTGTATCGGAACAGTAGCGCTAATTTACGAGGCGTTGTCTGTGGCACGTTGGCTCCAGCGTCGAGTCGAAAAGGGCTCATGACCCAAACGTCGCTGGCTCAAATCCAGCCCCCGCAACCATTCACGACGAGGGGTTAGCGGACGCAGTAGCCGCTAGCCCCTTTCGTTTACCCGGACTTCACCCAGGGATTGGTTTTGCCCCCTGGTTTCCATGGCGGACGTCCGGTTGTGAGTCGCTTGCCCGTCTGGTGAGTCGATTCCGTCTTGAGACGGGCGTTCATCAGCACGCCGCCATCCGGTTGTACGAACGTGAGGGCTTTAACCGCATTCCGCCCTTTGGAAACTACAGGGTCGACCTGGTCAGTCTGTGCTACGAACGGGTAGTGAGTGAAAATTCGTGGCTATGTGGCCCAGCTCTGCACGGCGGAACAACGACATGCCACAGCGACGTACGCTCCAGACCGGGCCCTGAACTCCCATGACCGACGAAGGTGTCGTGGTCCTCGGCATCCCGATCCCATCCTCTTCACCGCTATTCCTGAGCATTGTGGCGATACATGTCGCTGCAGGGCTCGTGTGCAGCGTCGCAGGGATCGGCGCCATGCTGACGCCCAAGCAAGCCGGACGGCATCCAGCTGCGGGCACCGTCTACTACTGGAGTCTGGTGGTCGTCTTCGTGTCCATGGCCGCTCTCTCCTTCCTCCGGTGGCCACACAACACGCACCTGTTCGTGCTCGGCATTCTGTCATTCGCCGCTGGGACGATCGGACGAACGGCGAGACGGCGACTCTGGCGCGGCTGGCTGCGACTGCATATCACCGGTATGGCCATTTCGTACATCCTGCTGCTCACCGCCTTCTATGTCGACAATGGACCGCACCTGCCGCTGTGGCGATCGCTGCCGTCCGTGGCGTATTGGCTCCTGCCTAGTTTCGTTGGCCTTCCTCTTGTGGTGTGGGTGCTGAGACGTCATCCGCTCGTTCTGCGCAATCGTGCGCTTGGTCACCCCTCGCCGTGAACCGCGCCGATGGGCCGAGACGATACGATCGTCATGAGTCGGGCCCAAAAGAGGTCTTGACCTGGCCCCTGGGGGACGGGTTTAGGGTGTGGCCATGAGCAAGGACGGGCTGCTGACCGGTGAGGTGGCGAAGCGCACTGGTGCGACCCGGAAGGCGCTCCGGCTCTACGAGGAAGCCGGCATCCTGGGCGCGCCCAGGCGCACTACCGCCGGGTACCGGGTCTATGCGATGGAAACGTTGGACCTGTTGGCGTTCGTCCGTCAAGCGCAGCGCCTCGGCTTTAGTCTGGACGAGATCAAGGAGATCGTCTCGATCCAACGATCTGGGCGCCGGCCATGCCCTCACGTTCACGATCTGGTGTTGCGGAAGCGGGCGGACCTGGATCGGAAACTCGCGGACCTCGGGGAAATGCGGAAGCGCCTGGACCTGGTGCTTCGAGGCTGGCGGTCGAGATGCGGAACCGCCGCGGTCTGCCTTCATATCGAACAGTCGAACGTACAAGCAAGGAGGAGAAAGAATGGAAGAGCGGGTATCGCTGTGCCCGATGTGCGACCACTGTCCCGAGGTCGTCCTCGTTGACGACGAGGTGCGGATCGGAGAAGCGGGAAATCTCGTCGTCCTGAAGAAGGACGAGTGGAACGTTCTGGTTGACGCGATCAAGTCGGGTCGGCTGTCGAAGATCTGACGACAGTTGCCGCATTGACTTCTCCGAGATTCCAGAGGCCTCGCCCGCGCAGCTCAGGGTGATGCGACGGGTGGGGCGTCCGCCGTTGCGCGCTCGAACGAATGTGTAGCGCCCGAGGACCTAGGGACGCGCGGACTCCTCAACCACTCCGCGATCACCGGGGCGGCGCACCGACGCCAGGATCTGGTTCGTTGACGTCATCGTCACGCGCGGACTATCGTCGCGGTGCCTTAGGCCCGGCCCGCTTCCGGGAGGCTCGGCGATGAAGTGTCCACGGTGCCAGCAGGAGAACCCGCCCCAGGCGAAGTTCTGCCTGGAGTGCGCGACTCCGCTGGCTCTTCGTTGCGCGAACTGTGGAACACCGCTGCCCGCCGCGGCGAAGTTCTGCTTCGAGTGCGCGACACCCGTGAGCGCCCCGGGCTCGCCGCCACGCGTGGTCTCGCCGGAGGCGTATACGCCGAAGCACCTCGCAAGCTGCTCGACCCTGTGCTCGAGCACATGATGGACGCCGTTCATCAGTACGAGGGCACAATCCGCACCGGTAGACCCCGTACCGGACGCGGCCGCCTGACCGCCGTCGTGCCTGCGCGGCGTCATCCGTTCGGACCCGGCGTGGGCCACGGCCGGTTGACGGGGGCGGTATGCGAGCATACGATGCCGCACAGCCCGGCGGGCGCGGTCGGCGCGCGAGAAGGCTACTAATGTGCGCTGTGGCGTCGGGCTCCTGGGGGTTCCCGAGGCGGTAGCGTCCGAGTGTGGCTGCTTATGTCGCGATGCCGGGTCCCCCGGACGAGGCCAGAGCCGCTCATGTTGGCTTCGCTCCCGTCGACGTCGAGCGCGGCTTCATCGACTTCGAGCGCCGCTGACGGCACGCTTCTCTTCGCAATCTCCGGGGGGACTTTCGATGCAAACGCGTATCCAGGTCGCGATCGTCGGCGCCGGTCCGGCCGGGCTGCTGCTCGGCGCGCTGTTGCACAAGGCCGGCATCGAGACGGTGATCGTCGAGCAGCGCAGCGCCGCCTATGTGCTGGGCCGCATCCGCGCCGGCGTTCTCGAGCAGACGACGGTCGAGCTGCTCGAGCGCGCCGGCGTTGCCGAGCGCCTGCACCGCGAGGGGCTGCCGCACCACAGCATCGAGCTCGCATTCGACGGCCAGCTGCACCGCATAAACTTTCAGGCGCTGACCGGCAAGCACGTCACCGTCTACGGTCAGACCGAGGTCACGCACGACCTGATGGACGCACGCGCGGCCGCCGGCCTGACTACCGTGTACGAGGCGGAGGACGTGAGCGTGCACGGCTTCGACGGCGATGCGCCGAGCGTGCGCTGGCAGTCAGGCGGTGCGGAGTACGAGCTGCGCTGCGACTTCATCGCGGGCTGCGACGGTTACCACGGGGTGTGCCGGGCGAGTGTGCCCGCCGGGGCGATCCGGACCTACGAGAAGGTCTATCCGTTCGGCTGGCTCGGCGTGCTGGCCGACGTGCCGCCGGTCGGCGACGAGCTGGTCTACGCCAACCACGAGCGCGGCTTTGCGCTGTGCAGCCAGCGCAGCCGTACGCGCAGCCGCTACTACGTGCAGTGTGGGCTCGACGAGAAGGTCGAAAACTGGTCCGACACGGCGTTCTGGGACGAGCTCCGATCCCGGCTCCCCGCTGACGTGACCCGGCGAGTGACGACTGGGCCGGCGATCGAGAAGAGCGTCGCGGCGCTGCACAGCTTCGTGGCCGAGCCGCTGCGCTTCGGCCGACTGTTCCTGGCCGGGGACGCGGCACACATCGTGCCGCCCACCGGCGCGAAGGGATTGAATCTCGCCGCCGCGGACGTCGGCTATCTCGCGCGCGGGTTCGACGAGTTCTATCGCGACAAGAGCGCAGCGGGTATCGACGCGTACTCCGACCGGTGCCTGCGCCGCGTGTGGAGGGCCGAGCGCTTCTCCTGGTGGCTCACGTCGCTCATGCACAAGTTCCCGGAGACCGGCGACTTCGGTCAGCGCATACAGCACGCCGAGCTCGAGTACCTGGTGGGGTCAGCCGCGGCATCGACCGCCCTGGCGGAGAACTACGTGGGGCTGCCGCTCGAGCCCTAGGAATCCCTTCGCGGAACGACGCCGGCCCGATCGCGGCTCAGTACGTGGCGCGGCCCCCGGAGAGGTCGTACGGCGCCCGTGCTGAACGAGCACTCGTCGGACGCCAGCCACGCGACGAGGGCGGCGACCTCTTCCGGCGTACCCACCCAGCCCATGGGGATCTTCTGGACCAGCATGTCCACCGCGCTCTGCTCCATCTGCTTCAGCAGATCGGTGCCGATCACCGCGGGAGCCACCGCGTTGACGAGGATTCCGTGGGTGGCGACTTCCTTCGCGAGGGCCTTGGTCAGCCCGATCACGCCCGCCTTCGCGGAGGAATAGGGCGCGGGGGTGGGATTGCCCGCGATCGACGCGATGTTGACGATGCGGCCCGATCGCTGCGCGAGCATCACCGTCACCGCCGCGCGACAGCAGAGGAACACGCTCGTGAGGTCCGCGTCGAGGACCTGCCGCCAGTCCTCGTCGGAGAGCTCCCAGATCGGGAACGAGCGCCCGGTGATTCCCGCATTGTTGACGAGAATGTCGAGGCGGCGCCATCTCTCGACCATGCGCGCCACCGCGCCGTCCACCGGGGCGCCGTTCGTCACATCCGCGGCGAGCGCTGGGCTGCTGGCCGCGCGTGCCCGCTGGCGCGCGCGCGTGGTGGCGTACGGGCGCGTGGCGCCCGAGCCCACGGTTTCGGCGACGCGCTGGCCGCACGCCCGGAGGGCCCACCTGGTGGCCGTGAAGACCACGTACGACCCCGACAACGTCTTCCACCACAATCAGAACATCCGCCCCCGGGGTTGAGCCACAAGGTTGTCGGGGGCCAGTTGCGGCCGGATCGGGCGCTCTTCGTGCGATGATCTCGTCATGCGCGGCGTGCGGCGTCGCGGTGAACCGCTTGCCCCATCTCTCGTCAGAGAGCCGCTGTCGCGCGAAGGCTACAAGCAGCTCGGCCTCGGCTCGGTCCGCGCGTGGCAGCGGCTGGATGTGCCCTTCGATCAGATCAGGCAGATCACCTAGCTCCGCCATGGACGACTTCTACAGACGCATGACAGAAGTGGGCAAGAAGTTGGAGTTGCTGGGCTGGCACGGAGTCCGATCGCCAGGATGTTTGGTACGAGGATAGGCAACATCAACGCCCTCCGGCGGCGGGCACACGCGCAGCCGTCCTGCCCGGCCGACACCGTCGTCACCGGCTGCATCGCCTCGGTCAGCCGTCCAGCATCATCGCCGCCGCCTTCTCCGCGATCATGATCGTCGGCGCGTTGGTGTTGCCGCCGATCAGGGTCGGCATGATCGAGGCGTCGACCACCCGGAGCCCGTCCAGCCCGTGCACGCGAAGGGAGGCGTCCACCACCGCCTGCTCGTCGGAGCCCATCTTGCAGGTGCCGACCGGGTGGAAGATCGTGCCGGACGCGCGGTCGCGCACGTAGGCGGCGATTTCGGCCTCGCTGCGCGCCTCGGCACCCGGCCCCAGCTCCCGCCCGAGGATGTCGCCGAGCGGCCGGGCGCGGAAGATGTCGCGGACCATCTGGATGCCCGCCACGAACTGCGGCAGGTCGGCGGGATCGCTCAGGTAGGCCGGGTCGATGAGCGGCTGATCGAGCGGATCGGCGGAGGCGAGCGTGATCTGGCCGCGGCTCCGCGGCCGGTTCACGTAGAACGCGAAGGTGATGCCGTGGCAGTAGGGCTGGAACGCCTCGATCGGCGACTCGGTCAGGCAGTACGGCAGAAAGAAGCCCTGCAGGTTGGGCGGCCCGTCGGCGCCGCCGGTCCGGAGGAAGGCGCCCGCTTCCGCGATGTTCGAGGTGAAGAGGCCCTGCCGCGTCGCCTCGTACTCGGCCTGCACCTGCGCGAGCTGCTCGGGCGTGGCGCCGTAGAGCGAGAACGGCACCGTGATCTCGTTGCGGACGAAGGTTCCCAGGTGGTCCTGCAGGTTCCGGCCGACCCCGGGCAGGTCCGCGACCACGTCGATGCCGATCGCGCGCAGGTGGTCGGCGGGGCCCACCCCCGAGAGCATCAGGAGCTGCGGCGAGTTGACGCTGCCGCCGCAGAGCACGACCTCGCGGCCGGCGTCGGCCAGGGCCGACTGCCCGTGGCGCAGGTACTCAACGCCGGTCGCGCGCCGACCCGTGAAGCGGACCCGGCAGGTCAGCGCCCCCGTGACCACGGTCAGGTTTGGCCGCGTCAGCGCCGGACGCAGGAACGCGCTCGCGGTGCTCCAGCGCAGCCCGTCCTTCTGGGTGACCTGGTAGAAGCCGGCGCCGTCCTGGACGGGCCCGTTGAAGTCCGGGTTGGCAGAGACGCCCAGCTCCTGCGCCGAGGCCACGAACATCTCGGAGAGCGGGTGACGGAACCGGTGGTCGGCCACGTTGAGCGGGCCGCCGCGGCCGTGGTAGCGGTCCTCCATCCGCTCGTTGTGCTCGGACTTCCGGAAGATCGGCAGGACGTCCTCGTAGCCCCAGCCCTTGTTGCCCGCCTCCGCCCAGCCGTCGTAGTCCGAGGCGTGGCCGCGGATGTAGATCATGTAGTTGATCGAGCTGGAGCCGCCGAGCGTCCGCCCCCGCGGCCAGGGAAAGCGCCGCAGGTTGCAGTACGCCTGCGGCACCGTGCGGTAGCGCCAGTCGTGTGGCCCGTCCGGCAGGAAGCCCATCATGGCGGGGGTGTGGATGAAGGGCGAGGTGTCGGGGCCGCCGGCCTCGAGCAGCAGCACGCTGACGGCCGGATCGGCGGAGAGGCGGTTGGCGAGGGCACAGCCGGCGGAGCCGGCGCCGACGATCACGTAGTCGTACATGGCGGGCCTCCTGGCAAGCCGACCGTAGGCGCCGAGGCGCCCGCTGTCAAGCCGTGCCCGTTCCCCGTGCACCTTGACAGCCACCGCGAGACTGTCCATGAACCGGATCTCGCGCTGGTCTCGCCTCGGGATGATGGTCGCCCTCGTCGCTCTGCTGGCGGGCCTCGTGGCGGCCTCGCCGACGGCGGCCCAGAACACACCGCGCATGGGCGGGGTGCTCAAGGTTGCGTCGATCAAGATCTCGAAGCAGAAGCCCAGCGACCTGTTCGCCTGCAGGTGGTTGCGGGCCCCCGCAACCAACGTCCCGCACGCAGCCTCCTGGTTCATCGCCAGGAGGCTGTCGCGCTTTATGCGACAGCGGATCTCGAAGGGATGCCGCGGGCCCGTCCTGCTGGCGGCGATCTCTTCCGGCAGGGCCTCGGCGGGCAGGGGAAGGATCGTCAGATCCCCGTCCAAGTGCTTGAGGATCTCCAGACGAGCCCGTGGCGCGTCTTCTCGGAGCAGGCGGTCCAAGTGCACGAGGCGGGCTCGTATCGAGCTGGAGGAGGCACGCGGCAAAGCCAGTCCCGCCTGCTGCTCAAGGCCGGCCAGCTCCACACGGAGAGCATGGAGCGCCGCCTCGATCGACCGAAGCTCTTCCCGCACCGAGAAGGATTCGCCGCCGGCCAGGAGGCTGACGAGATTTCCCGCCTCGCGCTCGAGCCGGAGGATCTCTGTCTTCACCTCGCGCGCCCGATCGTCATGGGCGCGGACGGCGGCATCGAGCTGGTCGTTCACCGCGCGCGCCAGCGCGTCGACGATGGGCTGCGTCATCGTCTCACGAAATTTCGCCACGAGCGCACCCTCCAGCCGGTCCTGCCGGTACCAGACGCAGTGTCCGCACACCGTCGGACCTTGTCCGCGGCGAAGCATGATGACGACCTTGCTTGCCGCATCGGGCCCTTTTCGAGAGGGCGTAATAGTGGCGAAAGGCGGTCGGTTTACGCCGCTTCTCGAATCAACCAGTTGCAGAAATCGTCCAGTGCGGTGAGCCGATCTCGAGATTCCCGCCACGGATCATCGGAACGGAACAGCATGCGCGCTACGACTGGCGAGAGCTGCAGCGCTGGAAGATCAGCGAGGCGCGGCTGCCGCCCGGGAGCGTCGTCGAGTTCCGGCAGCCGACCATCTGGGAGCGATACCGCTGGTGGATCGTCGGCGCGCTGTGCATCGGGCTGCTGCAGGCAGGCCTGATCGTCCAGCTGCCGGGGGGTGCAGGAGGGACAGAAGGGGGCGGGGGTGCCGAGAACGGCCGTTCTGTCAACAAGGCCGTTTGTGTCGCCTATGCTCTCACCACGTCAGCTCGCGAAGTTCACCCGGCGCCATTGATAACGCCCCGCGGACGATTTCTTCCGTATGTTCGCGGAGCCGCGGCCAGCTCGTCGTCGGGAGTACGAGGATCGAAAGCCTGCGTCCAGTCAGGTTCTGCTGATGACGTAGGTTGCGATCTGTCGTGACGAGCACGTCGAAGTCATCTTCTGCCGCCGCCAGAAGTTCCCCGTTGCTCAGCGCCGCCCAACCGAGCTCGTACGCCGTCGAGACTTGATGGCCAACAAGAGCGGTTCGCAGTGGGGCGGGGGTTCCTTGATCGAGGAGTATCCGCACCCGCGTTCGATCAGACCTCGGTCAGGCTTTGTGCCGTATGCTCCAGAACGGCCTCGACCTGGCCGCGCGTCACGCCGGGGAACCACTGGAGAAATTGCTCGACGGTCGCTCCGTCCTCAAGGTTCTGGAACAAAGCTTTGACCGGGACCCTCGTACCCTTGAAGGTCCAGGCTCCGCTGAGCCTGTCGGAAGTTCGCTCCACAGCGTCACACCGAGCCCAATCGAGCATGGTTGACTGTAACGCACGGCGCCGGGCCGGACAAGAGAACAGCGCGGAGTGGAGCGCCAGGTCGGAGGCCCACACGTGGGACGCAGAGCGCCGCGAGGCCCTCCCTGTCACCAAGACTGTCGCTCACGCCACGCAACAGGGCGTAATCGGCCGCTACGCCTCAGCGCGGAAACTGAACTCGATCACGCTGCCGGCCGGCCCGGATGCGCCACGTCCAAAGCGCTCCCCCGCAACCACGAGCGACGAGGGGTTAGCGGATGCAGTAGCCGCCAACCCCTTTCGTTTGCCCAGAGTTCACCCAGGAATTGGTGCTGCCGACACAGCGACCGGGCCGACGCCGTCGTGGCTGGCTCGTCACCTGCGCCGCCGACACCCGCTTCGTGACCGAGACCGACGAGACGAACAACTGCCTGGCCTCGGCGCGGCGGGTGACCATCAGGCCCTGACGCACACGCCGCCGTGCCATCGCGGATTGCACGTAGCGACGCGGCGGCCGCCAGCCCACCTTGCGCTGACAACTGCGCGTGAAGTGGATCGAGCGCGGTTCGTGCGCGCTGAGGCCTGCAAGGTCATCATGCGGGGGCACTCCCGCATCCCCGTCCTGTCGCGGAAGACACGTGTGGCACGGTGCTTGCCGACGAGACGAGCCAACGAACGCGGGCCACGCCAATGGGGCGGGAAAGGACAACGACCATGCTCACGCATACCTACTCGTACGACGAGTGCCTCCACAACTCCCTCAAGGTCGCCTGGAAGGAGGAGGACGTCCTGAGGAACCGGGATTTCGACTACTCGAAGCGGTTCCTGCCGAACCGGCTGTCGGGTGTCGATGAGATCACCTGCCTGAACCAGGACGAGAAGCGCACGCTGAACCAGATCATCGGCAACGCGTACTGCCACATCTTCGCCTTCGTGGAGGAGTTCATCGTCCCGCAGACGCTGCAGGAGGCGCAGCGCGACGTCTACGGCGAGGAGGCGCGGCTGCGCGCGCTGATCCGCTTTGCGGAAGATGAGACCAAGCACCAGCAGATGTTCCGGCGCTCGATGGCGCTGTTCGAGAAGGGCTTCGGCATCACCTGTGGTGTCATTCCGGGGCGGGAGGAGGTGGCCAAGGTCGTGCTTGGCAAGTCGCGGCTGTGCTCGCTCTTGCTGACGAGCATGATCGAGTGGTTCACCCAGCTCCACTACGTCGAGCACGTGCGCTCGGACGAGCAGCTCGACGGGCTCTTCCGCGATCTCATCAAGTACCACTGGATCGACGAAGCCACGCACGCCAAGCTGGACTCGCTGCTGATCAACGAGATCTGCGGGCCGCTCAGCCTCGTGGAGCGGGAGCACGCCGTCGAGGAGCTGCTCGAGCTCGGCGGCGCCGTGGACGGGCTCCTGTCCCAGCAGGCGGATCTCGACATCGAGAGCCTCCAGCAGGCGACGCGCCGGACTTTCAGGGAGCGCGAGCGCGCGGAGATCAAGACGAACATCCGGCGCGCGTACCGATGGACGTTCCTCGTCTCGGGTCTGCGGCATCCGACCTTCGTCAGGATCGTCGGCGAGCTGACCGAGCAGGGACAGCGCCGCCTCGAGGCGGCCGCGGAAGCGCTCTCCGCGTAGCGTCACCTCGAGAGGGTCCCGAGGCGACGCGTCGCCTCGGGATCCGGGCGTGGCGTGCTATCGTCGCGGCGTGACGAGTCGAGGTTCATGAACGCTCCCTTCGCCTGCAGTGGTGGAGGCGGAGACGCTCGACCGGAGCGCGGCTCACCATAGGGCAGCGCGCCGAGAGGCGTCAGAGTCGATAGGGCTCGTGCTCGCCGTGACCCGGCTCGACCTGCCTGGCTGGATCGTGCCGGTCGGCCTGATCGGCAGCGCGGCGGGCCTCAAGGCGTGGGGGGAGCGCGCCTCGTCCTGACGTCCGCTCGCTCTTGAGGCTGGGCTCCTCTGGGCGCAGCGTGCCTCCCGTAGGAGTGCGGGCGGTCGGTGAGACAGTCGAGCGCGCGGGGCTCATCGACGTCCTGGTCAACAACGCCGGCGTCGAGGGCGCCACCCCGCTCGATCTGACCACGGAGGACGAGCAACGGGCGATGTTCGGATCGGGATCTCGAAGAAGAAGCCCAGCGACCTATTGTCTGCCGGTGGTTGCCAGCCCTCGCAACCAGGGAACATCAAGGGCTTCCGAGACAACTCCAGCCGTAGTAAATCGGCAGCTCGCTCAGTGGCTCATGCGATGGCCTTTCGGTAGGTGCGCAGGAATCGCTCGGCGCATGCCGGACGGGGTCAAGGGCCTGCACGGACTTAAGTTGAAGCCGCTGCCGACGCGCGGCCTCCGTGGCGGTGCTGAGCGGGGGTCGCGGTGATCTCGGACGCCGCCGACTTCATGCTGTCCCACAAGATCGCGGAGACGCGCGAGGTCGTCAATCGCCTGGCCGCTTCAAGGCGAGTCCCGACACACGGCTTGATCAGCCCACCCAGGGCAACCAGAACATCGCGGGACGGAATGAAGTAGCCAATCAGCGCAGCCGCATCGCCGCGTCTTCGTATGCACCGCCGGCTCTTCCGCGAACCACAGATCTTGTCTGGGGGCGGCGTCTGCGGTTCGCGTCAGGCGAGCAGTGCTAAGATGTCGGCCCCTGACCCCGATGAGTGCGCGAGCCTCGAGAGTTCGGTGGGCCACAGTGCTGGCCGCGAGCGCCGGCCTTGCCGCCACTCCCTCGCTTTCGTTCGCCGGCTCCGTCCAGGAGGCCTTGCTCCACGCCGTTCCGGCTGTCGCACTCGTGAGCGCCGAGGTCAAGGCGAGCGCGACGGTGAATTGCGGCCAGGGTGCCATCACGATCAGCCCGAAGCCGTTCATCGAGGTCGGCACTGGATGGTTCGTGGATGGTCGGGGCTACCTCATCACCAACGCGCACGTCGTCGATCCCGCCTACCGTGTGCCGCCGTGGGTCGAGTTCAACCTCAAGCTCCGGGCGGTCGAGGAAGGCTGTGTGTACCCGGCGCTGAACGCCCGCGGGTTGGCGCGTGGTCAGCGGCCTGACCTCGAGGAAGAGCTGCTCCGCACGATTCCCATCGCCGCGGTCAAGCTCACGCCGACGGGTCGGGTCAGCGTGCTGCTGTCCAACGGCGCGAATCTCGAGGCCCAGATCGCGAAGTTCAGTCCACCGATCACGCTCGACGCGAAGGGCAATCCGCTCAAGGATTCCGGGCGCGATCTGGCCTTGCTCAAAATCCAGGACGGGGCGTACCCGGTCATGTCGATCACGGACAAAGAGCCCAAGCTCGGCGACGATCTCCACATCTTGGGCTTCCCGGGAGTGGTCAGGGATCACGAGCTCCTCAGCCGAACGGCCTTGCAGGAAGCGTCCGCCACGAAAGGACAGGTGTCGGGATTCAACACGGACGCCATCGGTCAGGACGTCATCCAGACGGACGCTTCCGCCGTTTATGGAAACAGTGGCGGGCCCGTCGTGGACGACAACGGATCCGTCGTCGGCGTGATGACGTTCATCTCCCTCCGCGGCAACGCGGAGGTCCAAGGCTTCAATTTCCTCATTCCCGCCAAAGACGTGCGCGCCTTTCTGGCGGGCACAGATGTGAAGCCGGGCGAGAGCCGCTTCAATCCGATATGGGCGGCCGGGGTCAAGGCCCTGCTGGGTGAGCGGTACTCACTCGCACTCGAGAAGTTCCGTGAAGCGGATGGATTACTGCCGGGTCTCGTGGTGGTGAAGCGTTCGGTGCGGGAGGCCGAGTACAAGCTCGCCCACCCGCCGAGGCGACCCTTTCCCTGGGCCTGGACGACCGCCGGCGCACTTGCGCTGCTGAGCGGCATCACGTGGGGGGTGTGGGGAGTTCGAAGATGGAAGCGCAACCGGTATCGAGTCCACCCGGGGCAGGTCGTCGACTTTCTGCAGCGAGGGTTGAATCCTGTGCTCCTCGATGTGCGCGCCCCCGCCGACTACGAGACCAGCCCCCTTTCGATCCCGAGGGCGATCCGCCTCGACCCCGAGCGCATCACCGAGGTACACATCGACTTGCCAGTCGAGAAGAACCAGCTCATCGTCACGTTCTGCACGAGCCCGGAAGAGCGAACCAGCGCCGCGGTCACCCGGCTCTTGCGCCGCCAGGGGTGGAGCAATGTCCGGATCCTCAAGGGCGGTCTCGGCGCGTGGGCCAATGCTCGTCTGCCCGTGGAGAGCAAGTCGCACCTGCCCTCGATCGGAATCGAGCTCTACCGGAACCTCACACACGGCGACATCGAGCGGCGCCACTACGCGCCCGGCTCGGTCATCTTCGAGGAGGGGGACGACGCGCACGGAGAGGCGTACCTCGTTCACGCGGGCACGATCGAGATCCTGAAGCGATCCGCCGGCGGTGAACGCCGGCTCAATCTGGTGAAGGAAGGGGAGCTACTGGGCGAGATGGCCCTGTTCAGGCACGCGCCACGTTCGGCCGCCGCCGTCGCCGTCAGTGAGGCAGAGCTTCTCGTCATGCGGAACGAACGTCTCGAGTGGCTGATCCGGAACCGGCCCGAGCTTACGCTCGAACTCCTCAAGTGGCTCTCGGATCAGATCGTGTCGAGAGACTCCTAGAGTCTCCCGGGGCCTCGTGGATGCGTCGCCGAGTGTGCAGCGAGTGGGCTACCTGGCGCGGGTCTACGTGTGCTATAAGCCTCCGCGAATGACTGGCTCACATGCCGAGTTGAGCCGACGGCTCGTGGCGGCGAGGTGTGCGTGCGTCTATCCCACGCGCCCGCGGTTTCTGGCCCTAGCGAGGCGGTGAGACCCGACCTCACAGTTACGTGAGATCGATCCAGTAGGCCTCAGGGTCCGTGTAGCATTCTGCAAATCCAGCCCCTGCAACCATGAACACCTGTGTCGGCATCCTGCTACGGGCTCTGCACCTGCGTGGGGACGCCCGGTCGTGCGAGCGCGGCACGGATGCGATCGAAGCGCTTGACGATCTCGCCCCGGAGCTGACGCCGGCCGATCAGCTTCTTCACGTCGCCGCCGAGCCCCGTGATCTGCTCGGTCGCCACGTGGCTGCTCGCCAGGATCACCACGCCGTCCTCGTAGGGCACCGCCACGCAGAGTACCTGGCTCGCGTTGTAGGTGTGGCCGACGTAGATCTGACGCTCCACGTACAGCGCGGCGGCCGAGGTCACGTCGGTCAGGTGGTGGATCACAATCGGGTCGGGCCGGTTCTGGACGTCTCGTTTCACCCAGTAGAACTGGCTGGTCGCGGTCCGGCTCTGGTCGGCCGGGTACCGCAGGAGCTCCGCGCCCAGACGCGGCGCCACCGGCGCGGCGATACGCGCGTCGCCGGCGGCCACGCGCAAGAGCGCGGCCGGATCGGCGGTGCCGCCGCGCCGGGCGTAGGGGGCCACGCCCTCGAGCCCCCGAGCGCGGAAGGCCCGCGCGCGCTCCAGCAGGGTCACGCGCCACTGGCCGGCCGCCGCGTTCAGGGCGGAGCCACGATCGCCCGCTCGCATGGCCGCCCTGGCGGTGTGGAATCCCTCGATCTCGGCCGGTGAGAGATTGAAGCGCGCGCCCGTTGTCGCCGCGAGCACCTCCTGCGCCTCGGCGAGCTCGTCCGTCGCGAGCTTGAAGCCGTGCAGGCTCGCCGGCGTGGCGTCGCCCGCGATGGGGCCCGACGCGGTGATGCTCGCATCGCCCAGCACCAGGTCGGAGCTGGTCAGCACCTCCGCGGCCCGGGCCAGCGGCACCGGCAGGTACATGGCCACCCCGGTCGCCAGCTCGACGTCGCTGGTCTCGGGCACCGCGTAGGTGATGGTCTCGCCCGCGAGAAGCCGGCGACGCTGGTCCGCGGAGAGTCGTCGAACGTCGAGGCTCTGGCCATCGTCGGCGGGGTCGGCCGCCCGCGCGAGGCTCGGCCAGCAGACGGCCAGCATGACGAGCAGGCCGGCGAGCCCAGCCGCCCTGCCCGGTCGAGCGAGCATGCGGCTATCTTAGGTGACTTCGTCCGGAATATGGATGAGGCGGCGCACCCATTCCCCGGGCACGCGGGCGAGGAAGCTCCGGATCTTGCGCCGCGTGCCCTCGGCCAGCCGCCGCTCGAGCCGGTTGACCCAGCGACGCACCCGGTCGCTGGCCAGCCCCAGGAACACGAGGCCGACCGCGTAGAACGGCAGCCCGGTGACCACCGGAATCAGCCAGCCGACCACGCCCGCCGCGAAGCACACCAGCGCGGCGGCCACGAACAGGATCCGGAGCCAGAACGGGTGGCGCCGCTCCGGCTCCCGGAAGAGATCGGGCAGCGGGGCGCGAGACGACGTCATCGATGGATTCAGCGTACCATGCGCTTTCGCGCGCGCGACTCCTGTGGCAGACTCTGCGCTTGTCGAGCGGAGAAGCCGCCCAATCCAGGAGGAGGCCGCGATGCCCGAGTCGGTTCCGTCGTCGCTCATCATCGACGCGTTCAAGGAGATCTTCCAGGCGGAGCGCCGGGGCCACGCGCGGCAGGACCCGCTCGGCTGGATCATCAGCGTGCCCGACACGCACCAGAAGAGCGTGCTGGCCGCGCTCGACAAGGAGCGCAGCCTGCGCGTCATCACCTGCTCGACCGAGGACGACGCCAACGCGGTGGCGGCGGGGCTCTACATGACCGGCGAGCCGGTGATCGTGATGATCCAGCACGCGGGCCTCTACGCCAGCGTGAACACGATCCGCGGCATCTCGATGGACGGCAAGGTGCCGATCTTCTACATGATCGGGCTGTTGAGCCGGGAGAAGGACCGCGCCCCGAAGGACTCGCGCCACTCCATGGTCCGCTTCGCCGAGCCGCTGCTGGACGTGTTCAGCATCCCCCACGCGCGGATGGAGGGGCCCGATGACGTGAAGCTGATCCCCGAGTACTACCGCAAGAGCCGCGAGCGCAAGGGCCCCGCCGCGGTGCTGGTCGGCCTGGAGACCGCGTGATGATGAAGCCCGAGGAGGTGCTCTCCGCGATCGCGGCCGTCCGCGGCGATGCCATCTGCGTGCCCACCATGACCACCGCGCCGGCGTGGCGCAAGATCGCGCCCGGCGATCTCTCGGTCGGCTGCGTGGGTTTCATGGGCGGCGCGTCCTCGATGGGCCTCGGCCTGGCCCTGGGCGCGCCCGACCGGCGCGTGATCGTCTTCGACGGCGACGGCTCGCTCCTGATGCAGCTCGGCTCGCTCGCCACCATCGCGGGCGCGGCGCCGCGCAATCTCACGCATCTGCTGTTCAAGAACGGCGTCTACCACACCTCGGGCTCGCAGGAGACTCCGGGCGGGCCGGGCGTGGACTTCGCGGCGATGGCGAAGGCCGCCGGCTACCGCAGCAGCTACACGATCACGAGCCTGGACGACTTCAAGAAGCGGTTGCCCGGCTTCCTCGGCGAGGAGGGCCCGATCATGGTGCAGCTCATCACCGGCCTCGCCGAGACGACACCGATGACCGCGGGCCCCAGCACCCCCTTCCATCAGCAGGTCGCCGACCTCCGCACCGAGCTCACCGGCTCGCGCTGACTCTCTCCCTCTCCCCTCCGGGGAGAGGGCAGGGTGAGGGGGGCTTGGGTCGCGCCTACGCGTACACGATGCTCAGCGTCTCCGCCACCATCGCCGGCCGCGAGTTGCCCTCGACCTCCATCGTCATCTCGCTGGTGACGCGGAAGCCGTTGTCCTCGACCGGGTCCACCTTCACCAGCTTCTGCTTGAGCCGGATGCGCGCGCCCGCCGGCACCGGCGCGGTGAACCGGATCCGGTTCGATCCGTAGTTCAGCCCCCGCCGCCGCTTCTCGACGGACATGAGGGTGGGAGCCAGCCGGGGGAGGAGCGACAGCGTCAGGTACCCGTGGGCGATGGTCTTGCCGCCGGGCAGCTCCTTCTTGGCCCGCTCCACGTCCACGTGGATCCACTGATGATCGCCCGTGGCGTCCGCGAACTTGTCGATCATCTCCTGCGTGACGGTGAGCCACTCGGACGGGCCCAGCTCCTTGCCCACGTGCTGCAGCAAGTCCTGGGGCTTCTCGACCTTGAGCATGGCGGTCCTCCCTCGGGTATGATCTGCGGGCGCCATTATCGCCCAGTCGCGGTCCGGGAGGGAAGCGCCGCATGAGCTACGATGCGCCGTTCGCCGGCCTCAAGGTGGTGGATCTGAGCCAGGGCATCGCGGGGCCGTACTCGGCCATGCTGCTCGCGCAGTACGGCGCCGACGTGGTGAAGGTCGAGCCGCCCGAGGGCGACTGGTCGCGCGGCCTCGGCAAGCGCTACGGCGACATGACCGCCTTCGCGATCGCCGCCAACCTCGGCAAGCGCTCCATCGTGCTCGATCTCAAGACCGAGGAGGACCGCGGCATCCTCCGCCGCCTCGTGTCCACCGCGGACGTGTTCCTGGAATCGTTCCGGCCCGGCGTCGCGGCGCGCCTGGGGGTCGGCTATCCCGACGTCGAGGCGATCAATCCGCGCATCATCTATCTCTCCGTCTCGGGCTTCGGCCAGACCGGCCCGGACGCGGAGCGGCCGGCCGTGGATACCGTGTTCCAGGCCTACACCGGCCTCATGTCAATGAATCGCGGCGCCGACGGCATCCCGCACCGCGTGCCGGTGATCGTGGTCGACATGGCCACCGCGCTGGTCGGCTTCCAGGCGATGGCGGTCGCGCTCTACGCACGGCGCGACGAACCGCGCGGCCGCTACATCGAGTCGAGCCTGCTGCGCGGCGGGTCGACGATCCAGACCGTGTCGATGATCCAGCACCACCTGGAAGGCGGCAAGCCGCAGCCCGGCCTCACCCCGTCCGGCACCTTCCGAGCCAGCGACGGCTGGATCAACCTGACCATCCTGCGCGACGCCGACTTCCCGGCGCTGTGCGACGCGCTCGAGATCCCCGCCGCCAAGGGCGACCCGCGCCTCGCCACCAACGATCTGCGCTTCGCCAACGTGGCCGCCCTCAACGCGCTGCTCGAGCCCGCCTTCGCCCGCCGCCCCGTGGCCGATCTCTCGCGGCGCCTGCGCGCCGCGCGGCTCATGCACCAGCGCGTGAACACCTACCTCGAGTTCCTCGACGACCCGCACGTGACCGCCACCGGCGCGGTGACCTGGATCGAGCAGCCGGGCATCGGCCGCGTGCCGGTGCCGAGCGTGCCGGGCCTACCGCCGCTGTCCGCGGGCACCCCGCGCGCGACGGCGCCCTCGCTCGACCAGCACCGCAAGGAGATCTTGGCCGAGCTGGGATTGGGCTCGGTGGGGTAGCCCGGATGCACCGGCGAGGAAGCTGGCGCGCGGCGAGAGGCCATTTCCAGAAGCATCCCGGTCCCTGCAAGACTGACGGCCCGAGACGGACAATGCCAACCCCGGTGTCGAACAGGTCCGCTTGCGCGGAACCTTTCGAAGACTCCACCGAATTGGACTGACCGCGCAATGTGCGTCGGCTATCCAGACCTGGATAGTTCGCGCTGGAGAGTCAACGTGAGGCCGTCCGCCAGGTGACCCGCAAGCCTGCGCGCGCTTGCCGATGAGGTGATCGAGTGGAGCGGCGAGAGTTTGGCATAGTTGTCGGGGCCACCGCGTTGATGTTTCTCTCGCCCCGCTACGCTCATCCGCAACCGGTCAAGCGCATCGGCTTCCTGCGGGTTGGACCGCCTCCCGAGCACTTCATCGCGGGCTTCCGCCGAGGCTTGCGCGAGCAAGGACTGATCGAGGGGCAGAACATCGTGATCGACTGGGGCGTCGCGGGGAGCGTGGCTCGACTGCCCGATGCTCTGGCCGAACTGATACGTCAGAAGGTAGATGTGCTGGTGGCCTCGGGCACCTCGTCGGTACTACTGACGAGGGACGTGGCGCGAACCATTCCGGTCGTGTTCGTGGCTGCCGTGGACCCGGTCGCGATGCGGCTGGTCACGAGTGTCGCGCACCCGGGCGGAACGGTCACTGGCATCACCGCCCTGGCCGAGGAACTCAATGGAAAGCGACTGGAATTGCTGCAGCATCTCATTCCGAATTTTTCCAGCGTCGCTTTCCTGGTTCGTGCGGGCAGTCCGGCAACAGCGGAACACACGAAGCAGGCCGAGCGGGCCGCGGGAGCCTTGGGAGTGCGCCTGCACGTCGTTGCGGCGCGTGACCACGACGACCTCGAAAGGGCAATGTTTGCTGCGCGGGGCGCGGGAGCGCTACTCGTCGTGGATGACACCGTGTTCACAACCCACCGAGGCAAGATTGCTGAGCTCGCGCTCAAGAACCGGTTGCCGACGATGTACGGTCTCCGAGAAATGGTGGAGGCTGGTGGCCTCATGACTTATGGACCTGACTACGGCGACCTCTACCGGCGCGCGGCCGAGTATGTACAGAAGATCCTGCAGGGCGCCAAGCCGAGCGGTTTGCCGGTGCAAAGGCCGAACAAGTTCGAATTCATAATCAACCTGAAGACCGCCAAGGCCCTCGGCCTGACCGTACCGCCCTCGCTGGTTGCGCGTGCCGACGAAGTGATCGAGTAATGCGGGAAAGATTACGCAGCGATCTGGCTACGGCAGGTCGGCGCGGCGCTCCACCCAGCTGATGCCTTCCGGGATCCTGAACTTGGTCACCGTATCCGGGCCCTCGCTGTAACCGGTGAACCAGTCGTCCTGCTCCCACAGGACGCCGTAGGGCAACAGGAACCGGGCCAGCACGGTCGTGCCGCTCGGGCGCAGCCGCACCGCGGGGAGCGGACGGGTCGCCAGGCCGTCCTGGTCGGGGATGTAGAGCGTGGCTGGCACGTCGCCCCCGGGCCACGCGCCCCGGTGCCGCAGCCTCACGGTGTAGGCGCCGGGCGCGGCGCCGCGCAGCCAGAAGACCTCGAACGGTGCGGTGGCCGTGGCCCTCAGGACGCCGGGCAGCCGCACCGTCTGAACCGGAACGTCGAGCCGCTCCGGCCTGGAGCGCACCACGGCGCTCGCCTCGACCTCGAGCGCCTCGAGGCCCTCGGGCCACTCCATGATGAGGACACCGCTCGGCTTGCGCGGGCCGCCGGCAGATACGGTGATCGCCTCGCTCCGGCTGCCGGGCCCGTCGCCGCGCGCGCTCTCCGCTCGCAGATGGAGCACGGGGGCGAACATCGGCAACACCTTGCGGAATCGCCCCTCCGAGACCTTCAGCGGGATGCGCCGGTCATTGGCGAGCAGCGAGAGCGTCGTGACGGTCCTGTCCTCGACCGTGCCCTCGACGACGATGACGGGCGGACCGTCCGGGCCGAGAACGAAGCCGTCCGCGGGGCTCGTGAAGACGATCCGGCCCGGGGCGGCCGGGACGTAGTCGATCGAGATGCTGCCCTCGGCCCTCGCCTCGCCGGGTCCGGTCGCCACCGCGCGCAGGCGGTTCAGTCCGGGCTGCAGGCGCACCGAGGCGCCGAAGCTCCCATCGCCGCCGAGGACCACCTCGGTCGGCGCTTCGTTGACGTAGAGGGAGAGCTGGTCAGCCGGTCCCCCCAGGACCCTTCCCGTCACGGGCTCGACCTGCCGGTGAGTGACGCGCGCTCGCGGCCCGTCGAACTCGAGGCCGAGGCCCCGCGCCCCGGTCCCCGGGCCGGACCCGGCGCCGGCGCCGCCAGAACCTGGCGTCCGGGCGGCGCCTGATGTCCCGGTGGGCCCCGTCGTGCCGGAGGTGCCCGGCGTCCCGGCAGGACCGAGCGCCGTGGCCTGACCTGCTGCCGCGAAGGGACCGGATGTCTCGGGCCGGCCAGGTGTAGTGGAGACGCCGGCTGCACTGGACGGGCCGGGTGCGTTCGAAAGGCCGGGCGCGATGGAAAGGCCGGGTGAGCTGGAAAGGCCGGGTGCGCTGGAGGGGCCGGGCGCGCCGGAGGGGCCGGCGGCCGATGCCTCGGCCGAGCCTGGCTGGGGCGTCGCGAGCGAGCCGGCCGAGGTGCTCGGCGCCCCCACAGCCGACGGCGCCGTCGCCGATCCGACGCTGCTCCCGGTAGATTGCGGTGCGCTCACCGCGTCGCGCCCGGCGGCGTCACCGGGCCGCTCGGCCTGCATCGGCCCGTCCGCCGGCCGAGCCACAGCCGGCGCGGCCTCCCGACTGTTACCGGCCGCGGCGGGCGGTCCCGGCGGCTCGTCCCGGGCGACTGGCCCCGGCCGCGAAGCCGGCGGAGGTGCCGGCTGCGGAACCGGCGCCGCCGGTGCCGCAGGCGGTTCCGGGCCCGGGTCAGCGGCGCGGGGGCGGGCCGGCTCGGGCGGTCCGAAGTCAGGCGCGGACAGCTCGGGCGCCGGCTGCTCCCTGGCCACCGGCACCTCGCGCCGAGGCTGCGGGCGTACGGGCTCTACGCGCGCACGAACCGATGGCGGCGCCTCCGGCGGGCTCTCGAGGCTCGGCGCCGGGATCAAGGTCTGTGGGGCGGTGAGCGCGGGGACGGGCGCCGCCATCGGCGGACGCTCTCCGCGAGCCGGTGGCTCGGGAATTGGCCATGCCGGGCCGACCGGCTCCTCGCCTTCCGGCATGGGCGGCAAGCCGGACGGTGGGACGCGGACGGGTGCCTCGCGCACCATGGGCGCAGGCTGCTCGGGACTGGCCGGTGGCGGTGGTGCGGGAGACAGCCTCGGCTCTGGCTTCGGCTCGGCGAGGGGGGCGCTCTTCGCGGTCACGATGGGCCTCACGGGCTTGGCAGGCGCTGCCGCCCGTGACGGCGGGGTGGTGGCTTGGCGTCGCGGCGTAGCGACCCTCTTCTCCCGATCGGAGTCAACACGAGGCGCTGCCGTCGGCCGCGCCGTGACCCTCTTCTCCCGGTCGGAGTCAACACGAGGCGCTGCCATCGGCGGCGCCGCGACCGTCTTCTCCCGATCGGCGTCGACACGAGGCGCCTCCGGCCGCGCCGTAGCGTCCGCCTTCCGATCGGTCTCCGGTGCGCCGGCGCGGGATGCGCTTGCGGCGGCTCCCGCGGGGGCGCCCGGTGATCGGCGCCCGGGAGCCTGTCGCGGCCCCGTGGCGGCGGGCGGTGTCGCGGCGGGGCCCGGGGCTGCTCCCGGCGCCGCCGCAGCGGACCCGCCGGCGCCGGGCTCGGAGATGGCGAGATCTGCCCAGGCTACCTCGGGCTCGCCGCTCGGCGCGCCCGACAATGAGGCGGCCACCCAGACGAGGTCCAGCGCCAGGGCGATATGAAGCAGCAGCGAGCACAAGTACGCAAGGGTGAGTCGCCAGACGGGGGCGCGCCGGTCGCGCCGCCGGCGCGCGAAGGCAGAGAACCGGCCGACCGGCCGCGCCGATTCCTGGGGCTGAGGGGGATTCTCGGAGGCGCCGCTCGGTCCGGCGTCAGGCAGGGTCATCCGGCTGCGACCGGCGGCAGGACATCATGATGTACTTCCATGGCCCCGAGGGGAAGGGGAGTCTAGCCACTCCGGATCGATCTGTCAACCAAGTCCACGGATCGTGGACTTGGACGCGAGGCCTCCGTCAGCGGAAGAGGTCGATCAGCTCCTGCAGCGCGACCATCTGGTTGCCCCGGGTGGAGGAGGGCACCATGATCAGTGTCTTCACGCCTGCGGCGTACCAGGCCTCGACGCCGTCGCGCACTTCCGATGGGCTGCCGTAGAGGGTGACCTGGGAAAGCCAGCGGTCGGACATGAGCGACGGGATGCGGTCGTCCTGGCCTGCCGCGATCGCCTTGCGGATGGCCTGCATCTCCTCCTCGAAGCCGGCCTCGATCCAGTAGTTCTGGTAGTTCGGCAGCTTCACGTAGCCGACCAGCGTCTTCCGGTTGACCGCGGCGGCGGCGGCGCGGTCGGTGTCGATGCAGGTGGGGACCATGTTGCCCACGAAGAACTCCGGGCTGGTGCGCGCGGCCCCGGGCAGGGCCTTCAGTGATTCGGGCATGTGCGAGCGCGCCGCGTTGGCCCACACCGCGCCCTGGGCGATCTCGGCGGAGAGCGCGGTCATCTTCTTCCGGAGCGTCGCGAGCGTGATCGGGGGCAGCTCGCCCACCTGCTTGGCCCCGGTCTTGAGATCCTGCACGAAGCGGCGGATGTCCGCGAGCGGCTTCCCGGGCCGCACGCCGAGCCGGTCGTGCGTGGGGCCGTGGCTCACGCCGATGCCAAAGCGGAAGCGGCCGCCGGACAGCTCGTGGACGAGCGCGGCGGAGGCGGCGAAGTCGTAGGGATGCCGCGTATAGATGTTGGCGATGCTGGTGCCGATGGGGATCGAGCGGGTGGCCAGCGCGAGCGCCTCGCAGAGGCCCAGCCCGTCGCCGAGGCTCGGGCAGTAGAGGCCGGTAAAGCCCTCTTCCTCCAGACGCTTCGCGATCTCGATGGTCGCCTTGCGGCGGCCGGGCATCGCGGCCAGGCTGACCGCCGGCTTGCGCGTCACGCCCACGGAACGGCGCCGCCCCAGCGGTTGAGCGACGTGGTCTCGGTCGTCGGGCGCCGCTTGCTCGGGCCGTACTTCACCGCGGGGTAGCCCATGGGGATGCAGAAGTGGAACGTCATCTCCTTCGGAATGTCGAAGAGGGCGTGGAAGCGGTCCATCACCTTGGCGTGGAGCGTGGTCGGCAACGAGCCGATGCCGAGGGCGTGCGCGGCCAGCATGAGGTTCTGGCACGCGGGGATCACCGAGTTGGCGCCGCCGCCCGGCGCGGTGAAGGCGAACACCACGCACGGCACGTCTCGCATGTCCTCGGCCAGGCCCATGGCCGAGCGGTAGTTCTTGTCGGTCAGGGGAATGTCTTCGGGCTTGGTCCACTTGTGATCGTCCCAGCGCTTGGCCCACCACGCTTCCTTGTAGAGCGCGCCGAACTCGCGGATCTTCGCGCGGTCGTTCACGATGAGGAAGCGGCCCACCTGGTGGTTGCCGCCGTTGGGCGCCTTCACCGCGGCTTCCATGATCAGGTGAAGATCCTCGATGGGAAGAGGATCGGGGCGCAGCTTCCGAGTGGAGCGCTGCGTGAACATCGCCTCCCCGAGAGGCATCGTCAGACGGTCGATCTGCATCGGCATTCCTCCTGTCGGCCCGGTCACGAGCCGAGCACGCGCCCGAGCCAGCGGGCGATGTCGGCGATCTCCTCCGCGCACACGGCATGGGGCATCGGATACTGATGCCACTCGATGGCATAGCCCAGTGCGGCCACCTGCGCGCGCCCGTGCTCGGCCATGGCCAGCGGGATCATCGGGTCGTGGGTACCGTGAGCCCAGAAGATCGGCACGTCGCGGTTGGCGGGCGATGCCTCGGTAGGCAGGGTTGCCGCGAGCGACAGGTAGCACGACAGCGCGAGCACCCCGGCCAGCCGCTCCGGATAGCGCAGCCCCACGTGGAGCGCCATCGCGCCGCCCTGGGAGAAGCCGGCCAGCACCAGGCAGCCGGGCGCGATGCCCCGCTGCCGCTCGCGCGCGATCAGCGCGTCGACCTGCTGAGCCGACTGCCGCACGCCGGCCTCGTCCTCGCGTGGCACGCCCGCCTGCGCGCGGACGTCGTACCACGCGCGCATGACGTGCCCCTGGTTGATCGTCACCGGACGCATGGGCGCGTGCGGGAACACGAAGCGCACCGCCGGCCGCGCGGGCAGCCCCAGCTCCGGCACGATCGGCTCGAAGTCGTGGCCGTCGGCGCCGAGGCCGTGCATCCAGATCACCGACGCGGTCGGATTCGGTGCGGTCTCGATCTCGATCGCATCGAGCAGGTCGGCCATGGCGGGACGCTCTACGGGCGAGGGCCGGTGGACGCGCGGCCGGTGACTACCGGCACTCCATGACCCAGTCGACGGTCTCGACGGTGACGCGGTAGGTACCGGACTCGGCCACCGGGACGTCGAACGGCGATCGGCCGCCCGAGAGCACGTCGCCCACGATCCGGCGCCGGTACGTGCCGGTAACCGCGCCGTCGGCGCCGATGCGGTCCACCCGTAGCAGAACGTTGGTGCCGTATTTGATGTTGGTGTTGTAGAGGTAGCCCACGACCCGTGCCCGGCCGCCCGGCGCGGGCTCGACCGTCCACTCCGGCCGAAGCCACGTGACGTCCTGCGCGACGGCCATGGGCGGTAGCGCGCCCAGGACGATGGCCATCGCCAGAACTCGGGCCGTGCGCAGCATGGCGGGAGTGTACCGCGAATCTTGCGCCGTGGAGTAGAGTACGACCGTGACGGTCCGCCGCTCCCGCTCCGCTGTGTCCGCCCTCCTGCTGGCGCTCCTGCTGACGACCATCGCGGCGGCGCCCGGCTCGCACCTCGGCGCGTCGGACCTGCTCGCGGACGTCAGTGCCTTGACCGCCCCGGAAATGGAGGGCCGTGGCTCCGCCACCGCGGGCGGGGAGCGGGCCGCCCGCTACATCGCCGACGCGCTTGCGCGCGCGGGCCTGCGCTCCGGCGGCGACGGTGGCACGTTCTTCCAGGAGTTCCCCGTCGCACGGATTCCGAGCCTGGGATCAGGCAATGGGCTGGAGCCGACCGGCTGGCCGTCGCGAGTGCTGGAGGTCGGCCGAGCGTGGACGCCGCACGGCGGCTCGGTCACCGGCGAGGTGTCGGGTGAGCTGGTGTACGTCGGCCACGACGACTACGGCCGCGTCGACGCGCGCGGCCGCGTGGCGCTCGCGCTCTCGGGCGCGTCGGCGCCGCCCGCGTCTCGCGCCTCGCGCCTCGAGCAGCTGATCGCAGCCCGCCGGGCCGGGGCGCGCGCGCTCCTGATCATCGACGACACGCTGCCCTCGGTGGCCGCCACCGCCGCGCCGGTGGCGATCCTCTCCGGCAGCATCACCCGGGCAGGGGCCGACGCGCTGCTGGCCGGCTCGGGGCATTCGCTCGCCACGCTGACGAAGCCCGCGCCCACCGGTGTCTCGGTGCGGCTGCGCCTCGATCTGGCGGCCGAGGAGCGCCGGGCCGCCAACGTCATCGGCGTCCTGCCGGGCGCGGACCCCGCGCTCGCCGGGGAAGCGCTGGTGATCGGCGCCCACTACGATCACCTCGGGCGCGAGGGGACCGACGTCTATCCCGGCGCCGACGACAATGCCTCCGGCACCGCGCTGGTGCTGGGGCTCGCGCGGGCGTTCGCCGCCTCGCCGCCGCCGCGCACGCTCGTGTTCGTCCTGTTCTCGGGTGAGGAGATGGGTCTGCTCGGCTCCGACTACCACGTGCGCCATCCCTCCGCGGTGCCGCTCGAGCGCATGGTCGCGATGGTCAACTTCGACATGGTCGGGCGCCTGGAGGGCCGCCACCTGCTGGTCGGCGGAGTGGACACCGGCAGCGGCTTCCGCGCGCTCGTGGAGGCGGCCGCGAAGGAGGCCGGGCTCGACGTCGATGTGCGCGCCGCGGGCACCGGGCCGTCGGACCACACGCGCTTCCACGGCGCCGGGGTGCCGGTGCTCTTCTTCCACAGCGGCTCGCACGCCGACTACCACCGGCCGTCGGACACCGCGGATCGCATCGACGCGGCCGGCATGGAGCGGATCGCGCACCTGGGCCGGCTGCTCGTCACGCGCATTGCCGATGGACCCCGTCCGGTCTACGCGCGCGTGCCGGGGACGCCGCGGGCCCGGTCGGCCGAGCGGGCCGGGTCACGCTCGGGTGACGGCGCCGCGGGCGCCTTTCTCGGAGTCGCCGGGGATTCACGCGCCGGCTGGGACGGTGTGCGACTGGGCTCCATCGTGCCGGGCAGCGCCGCCGAACGCGCCGGGCTTCAGGCGGGTGACGTGCTGGTGCGCCTGGACGAGACGACCCTGCAGGGCTTCTCGGAGCTGCGCGCGCTGCTCGAGCGCCACCGGCCGGGCGAGACGCTCCGCCTCGTGTACCTGCGCGACGGCCTGGACCACGCGACCTCGGTCACCCTCGGCGCGCGGCCGTGAGCCTGGCGCTGGCGGTGACCACCGCCTCGTGCCACCTGCGCAACCTGCGCACGCGCCTGCCGTTCCGCTACGGGGCGGTCACGCTCACGCAGTTCCCGTTGCTGCACCTCGCCGTCGATGTGGAAGCCGCCGATGGCCGGCGCGCGGGTGGCTTCGCCGCCGACAACCTGCCGCCCAAGTGGTTCGACAAGGATCCGGCCCGCAGCTTCCGCGACAACGTGGAGGACCTGCTCACGTCGATCCGCTCGGCTCAGGCCGCATACCTCGACGCGGGGCGGTCGCCTCGCCCCGTCTTCGAGGTATGGCACGACGCTTACGCTCAGTGCGCACGTCGGGGGCGGGCGAGCGGGCTCAACGCGCTCACCGCCGCGTTCGGCTCCTCGCTCTTCGAGCGCGCGCTGGCCGACGCGGCGGGGCGGTTGAGCGGCCTCGACGTCCTCGGGATGCTGCGCGCCGACATCCTGGGCGTCCGGCCCGAGGCGGTGCATCCCGGGCTCGGCCGCGAGCATCTCCTGGCGTGGGCCAGCCGGCCCGCACCCGACTCCGTCGCGGTGCGCCACACCGTGGGTCTGCTCGATCCGATCGTCGCCGGGGACGTGCCGGCCGACGGCTGGCTGCGCGACGGGCTGCCCCAGACGCTGGAGGAGTGCGTGCAGCGCCACGAGCTCGACCACTTCAAATTGAAAGTCGGCGGCCGGGTGGACGCCGACATCGATCGCCTGACGCGGATCGCGGCCACGCTCGATCGCCTCGTGCCCGGCCCCTACGCGGTGACCCTCGACGGCAACGAGCAGTACAAGGCCATGGCCGACTTCGCGGCGCTGGTCGAGGCGATCCGCGCGACGCCGGCGCTGGCCCGCCTGTGGCGCTCGATCGCCTTCATCGAGCAGCCGCTCGACCGAGCCATCGCGCTCGAGCCGGCGGCCACCGAGGGGCTGGCCGCCCTCGGGCGGCAGGTGCCGATCATCATCGACGAGAGCGACGGCGACCTCGACGCCTTCCCGCGCGCAGTGGCCCTCGGCTACCGGGGGGTGTCCACCAAGAACTGCAAGGGCATCGTGAAGTCGTTCCTGAACCGCTCGCTGGTGGAGCGGTTGAATGCGGAGCGGTCCGAGCCGGCGCGCCTGTTCATGAGCGCGGAGGACCTGACCAACGTGCCGGTGGTGGCGCTGCAGCAGGACCTCGCCACCGTGCGCGCCCTCGGCATCGGCCACGTCGAGCGCAACGGGCATCACTACGTGCGCGGCCTGGCCCACTGCTCGGCGGCCGAGCGGGCCGCGGCGCTGCGCCACCACGGCGACCTCTACACGGGCGACGCGAGCGAGGCGTGGCTTCGCATCGACGGCGGCCGGCTGCGGGTGGGGTCGCTCGCGACTCCCGGCTACGGCGTGGCGTTCGAGCCCGATCTCGATTCGATGATCCCGCTCGAGGGGTGGAGCTTCGACTCGCTGGGGGCGGGGGAGACGCGGTAGGTTTCGGGCCCCTCACCCTGCCCTCTCCCCCGGGGGGGAGAGGGAGAGAGGGGGAGAGCGTCTCGTCTACTCGGCGCTCGACGCTGAAGTGGCGGCGGCTGCCTCGGCCAGCAGGGTGTACTTGACGAGCGTGCGCTCGGCGAGCGCGGCCGGCCAGTGCCCCGCGTCGAGCCAGTCCAGCAATTCGTCGAGCAGCAGGGCGAAGTGGGCTTCGTGGCCGGGATCGAGGCCGGGCGGGACCACGATCTCGTGGGCGCCCGATGCGAGCGGCTTCACCGTGACGCCGGGCAGCTCCGCGCCGGCGGCGGCGAGCGCGGCGTCGAGCGCGCGCGCGGTGGCTGTCGCGTCCCCTCGCGCTTCCACGGTCAGGCGCCGGCGGAAGGCCGTGGCCGTGCTCTGTTCGATGCGGATCAGCGCCGTGCGGCCGTGGAGCACGACGCGTGAGGCGTCGCCGCCGCCGGGCGGTGGTGAGATCTCCCAGCGGGTGAGCGCGCGCACCGTCACGCCGGCCAGCTCGTAGGTCAGCTCGGCGTTGGAGAAGACGCGCAGCGCGTCCCCCGCGACCGCGTGGCGCAGATCGGCCGGCACCTCGGCGGTCCCGCTCACGCGCGTGAAGACATCGATCGGCACGGGGGTGGACCAGCCGTGCGCGGAGAGCAGCGTCGGCGCCCGCCCAGGCTCGGCGTCGAGCCACCACTGCGCCTGGTCGACCAGGTGCGTGGGGATGTCCACCGCCCCGCCGCCCTGCACGCGGGAATCGAAGAACCACCACGGACGGCGCAGCGGCGCTGAGTCGACGTGCTTTTCGAAGTGGTGGACGCTCTCCTGCTCGATGGCGGGCGCCTCGTCGCGGGCAAAGCCGCCGAACAGGGCCGGATCGTCCACCAGGCGCTTGACCAGCCGGGCCGTGACGTCGCGCCGGCCGGTCATCATCTCGCGCACGACGGGCGGGCCGGCGAGGCTCGCGCGGATGTCGTCGAGATCGCCCGGCTCCACGAGCCAGGGCTTGTCGGCCAGCACGGGCAGGCCCGCCTCGTGGAGACGGCGGATCACCCGCGCCTTGCCGCCGTTTCGCCCGGCCAGCACCACCAGGTCCGCCGGCCGCTCGGCGAGCAAGCGCGCGAGCGGATCCGCGCACACCTGCACCCGCGGGCGCCAGCGGGTCGGACGCTCGGCGCGGCGGTTGAAGCGGTCGACCAGCGCGAGGAAATCGTCCAGCTCGGGGCCCGCGGTCCCGTAGACGAAGACCTCGGGCGAGACGCGGGCGGTCGGCTCGCGAAGGGTCAACGTGGCGTGGAAGTGCCCGGGCTCGAGGAACGCCAGCGTGTGCACGCCCGGCAGCCTAGCACGGCGCGCGGCGCACATTGGACGTGGTGGCGCGGCGGGCGTCGAGTACCATGGCGGTGCCGATGACAGGCACCGGACGCCTGCTCCACCGCTACCTGCCCGCCGCTGCGCTCTTCGTGGCCCTGCTGGTCGCCTGGCAGCTCGCGGTGACCGTGCTCGGCCTGCGCGAGTACCTGCTGCCCGCGCCGCTGCGCGTGGTGGCCGCGATGACCGGCGACGAGATCCCCTGGCTCCGTCACGTGTGGATCACCTCGGTCGAGATCGTCGGGGCGTTCCTGCTGGCCGGCGTGGTCGGCGTGGCGCTCGGGGTCGCGGTGGCGTGGTCGCCGCTCCTGTCGCGGGCGCTCGTGCCGTTCCTGGTGTTCGTCAACACGCTGCCCAAGGTGGCGGTGGCTCCGCTCTTTCTCCTGTGGCTCGGCTACGGCGTGCTGCCCAACATGCTGATCGGCGCGCTGATCGGCTTCTTCCCGGTGGTGATCAACACCGCGGTGGGGCTCACCCAGGTGGACGAGGAGCTGCTGGATCTCGGGCGCGTGTTCAACGCGCCGAAGTGGAAGGTGTTCGCGACGATCCGTATCCCGAACGCGTATCCGTACATCCTGAGCGCGCTGAAGGTCACCGCGACCGCGGCGGTGGTGGGCGCCATCGTCGGCGAGTTCGTGGCCTCGCAGCAGGGGCTGGGCTACGTGATCATCACCACCCAGGGCAGCATGAACACCCCCGTGGCCTTCGCGGCGCTGGTGTGGATCTCGGTGGTGGGGCTGGCGGTGTACGGTCTGGTGGTGCTGGCCGCCCGGCGGATCGCGCCGTGGGCGGAAACCGTGGACTAAAAGAGAGGAGCTTCTATGAAGCGCGTGGCACTGTCGTTGGTTCTCCTCGCGATGGTCGGTCTCGTGGTGGCGATGGGCCTCGGCGTGCCCGCCGCGCAGACCGCGCCGCAGAAGGTGGTGTTCGCCCTGAACTGGTTCCCGGTCGGCGATCACGCGGCGTACTGGGTGGCGCTGGAGAAGGGCTACTACAAGCAGCGCGGCCTCGACGTCGACATGCAGAACTCCAAGGGCTCGGGCGACTCCATCGCCAAGGTCGACACCGGGCGCGCCGACGTCGGGTTGGCCGACAGCGCGGTGGTCATCGCCGCCTCGGCCCGCGGCGCCAAGGTGAAAGTCGTCGGCATGGTCTTCGACAAGAGCCCGCTCAACGTGTGGAGCCGCAAGGAGGCGCCCATCACCAAGCCCAAGGACCTCGAGGGCAAGACGGTGGCGGCGCCGCCGGGCGACGGGCAGCGCCAGATGTTTCCCGCCTTCGCGCGGCTGAACCACATCGACCAGACCAAGGTGACGTGGGTGAACGTGGAGCCGGCGGCCAAGGTGCCAGCGCTGGCCGAGAAGCGCGTCGACGCGGTGGCCGACTACACCACCGGGCTGCCGTTCTACGAGAAGGCGATGGGCAAGGGCAACGCGATCATGCTGCCGTGGGCCGACCACGGCTTCGACATGTACAGCATGTCGATCATCGCGAGCGAGAAGACGATGAAGGAGCGCGCGCCGATGCTGCGCGCGTTCCTGGAGGCCTCGTACCTGGGCTGGCGCGACGTCATGACCGATCCCAAGTCGGCGCTGGAGATCTTCAAGAAGCGGGTGCCCGAGATCGATCTGTCGATCATCGAGCCGAACATGATGATGGGCCTCGAGCTGATGCGCACCGACCGCTACGCCAAGCACGGCATCGGGTGGATGGACGACAAGAAGATGTGCCACTCGGTGGAGCTGGTGAACACCTACATGGGCGTGCCGGCCAAGGTCGACTGCAAGGTGGTCTACACCAACGAGTTCCTGACCAAGGTGGAGCTGCCAAAATCCGCCCGCTGACCGTCGCGGCGTGACCGACCTGATCCGCCTCCACCGCGTCGGGATGACGTACGAGACGACGTCCGGCGCGGTGGAGGCGCTGCGGGACATCGACCTCGCGGTGGGCCGCGGCGAGCTGGTGGCGATCGTCGGGCCGTCGGGGTGCGGCAAGTCGACGCTGCTGCGGATCATCGCGGGGCTGCGGGCGCCCAGCGCGGGGCGGGTCGAGGTCGACGGGCAGCCGGTGGTGCGGCCGCTGCGCTCGGTCGGCATGGTGTTCCAGGCCCCGGTGCTGCTGCGGTGGCGGACCATCGAGTCCAACGTGCTGTTGCCGGCCGAGCTGTCCGGGCTCGATGCGCGCGCCTACCGGGCGAGGGCCGCCGAGCTGCTGGCGCTGGTGGGGCTGGCCGACTTCGCGCAGAAGCTCCCGCGCGAGCTCTCCGGCGGCATGCAGCAGCGCGCCTCGCTCTGCCGCGCGCTGCTGCTGGATCCGCCGTTGCTGCTCATGGACGAGCCGTTCGGCGCGCTCGACGCCATGACGCGCGACGAGATGAACCTCGAGCTCTTGCGGGTGTGGGGCGAGGGGATCCGCGAGCGGAAGACTATCGTGTTCGTCACCCACTCGA
>Ga0081455_10000379_pt2 | contig 41284 bp, 40 predicted proteins | sample TabmetS3T2R1_FD_70207 | JGI IMG/M metagenome (GOLD analysis project Ga0081455, IMG submission 70207) | Tabebuia heterophylla rhizosphere microbial communities from the University of Puerto Rico - S3T2R1 | ecosystem: Host-associated > Plants > Roots > Rhizosphere ... | reverse complement strand
TTTCATCAATAGGTGGAATTGCTTCAAGCGGTGCTACTATTACCTTTTCCGCAGGAATTGCCTTTATCTTTCTTACGACTACTGTATCGCCTATAGCAACACCAGCATTATTTCGTACAAGACCATCAACACGAATTATTCCCTTACCTTCATCAGAAGGGTATAACGGCAGACACTTTGCCACCGTTCGACGTTTGCCTCTAATCTCGACAACATCTCCTGTAGAAGCGGTGAGAGAATCCATTGAGTCATAATCAATACGAGCTACTCCTCTGCCAACATCTCTAGTATAAGCTTCAAGTACTTTTAGCGAGAGTGTATTCTGGCTCACGATGATACCTAGAACTTAACTCATCTTTATACCTTATTAGCTTTCGCTTTCGTTTTTTCACTTCAAAATAAGGCGTGTGAGAAGTATCTAAGATATCTACTGTTAGCATAAACTTAAAATCACCTATTCAGAATCCTTGATGTGAATATTCAAGTTGGGGAAGAGAACCTTAGTCCGAAGAAGAGGAAAAGGAGGAAAACAATTTAGAGCGATTAAAGTGGGCAAACTAGCACCGGCAAAATATCCCTATTATAATCTGGATGAAAATCATTCCGGAGTAATTGTTGATCTAGTTCATGAGACGGGGAGAGATGCCCCATTAGCCAAAGTGCGTTTTGAAAATGGTATTAATTCCTATATCCCTGCTTCTGATGGGTCAAAAGTCGGAGATTATATTGAAATGGGACCAGCAGCTAGTGCAACAGCGAGAAACATACTTCCTTTAGAGTCCATCCCAGATGGAACCATAATATGCAATATTGAAAAGAACGCTGGCGATGGAGGAAAGTTAATCAAATCTGCAGGTTCGTCGGCTATAGTGTTTTCTCATGGCATGGAAGGCGTCACTATCAAATTTCCTTCAGGCAAATTTTCTATGCTGAACCGTAGGTGCAGAGCCATGATAGGGGCAATATCAGGAGGAGGAAGAAGAGAGAAACCATTTCTGAAAGCTGGCAATAAAGAAAGGTATATGCACTCACGCGGAAAGCTTTATCCTAAGGTTAGGGGAATCGCTCAAGCAGCTGTATATCACCCACATGGAGGTGGTAGACACCAGCACATTGGGCGTCAATCTTCAGTAGGCAGGACAACCCCTCCAGGAAGAAAAGTTGGAAACATTTCCCCAAGGAAAACTGGGAGAGGAAGGATCAAGGAGCGAAGGTAGTTTGATTTTTGTATATGTATAACATTCTCCTCTCTCCGATCTATGCTGAAGGACGTTCGAGAACCTATTTAGAGAAATTTTTTATTGGTGTGTTCTGCCGGAACATCTCAACTATTAAGCGTCTAAATTAGTGACCAATATCATACATCTTGATTTGTTAGCGCATGAATGGCCATGCCGATTAAATTCATATTCTAGCAGACTTTAATGAAAGCTGTCATGACGGGATACAGGATGTCTCTCATTATCTTTGCATCCTTCATCATCATTGGAGGCATTGTTATCTCTTATCCTCCACCCTCTAAAGAAGTTAAGGCTCAACACCACGGCGCGCCACCTCCGGCAGCAGCGATTGGAGACAGAAAATTGGTATTAGATATGAAAACAACACCTGTGAATATTAAACAAGGTGAGGATGTTCTAATGACTATTGGATTCCTGGATGAAGGAAAAAGCGAAAATATTCAACATGTGACCATTAGAATGGATATATCCAAGGCTGGGAAACACATATTATCTGACTTCTTTCACGATCATAACGGGGAAGTTAAATTGATGTTTAAAAATAAAGGAGGAGGTTCATCAAGTCACGCTATCGGGGGAAACCAAGATGTGCTGACAAACGCATGGATAGCCGATCCAGGGTCCCCAATAATGATTAGCGGCCCTGTATTCAATCAAAGTGGTACATATAATGTAATTTTGGAGTTAAGTACGATAGACAATGACAAGACAGATTTAGTAGAACCATTAGAATATCCTTTCGATCTTGATGTTTCATAGAGTTGGAATCTGCTCTAGTCACAATTTTTGATTATCGTATGGCGATTCGTTAAGATGATTTCTTCAACGACCTACAACTTAATCACATGCGTGATCACCCTTCCATGATTTTCACACCCGGTCTATACAGCTAATGCCAGTCGTCTTTTTAATGTGTGTAGGGCAAATCCGTTGTTCGCATCCTCGCTTAGTCATCGATCCGAACTCTTCCAGCTATTGTTGGTTGATCATATTTCCCAAACTTGATATCAGCTGAGATAATTTGAATATAAAATTGGATCTTTCTTTTTTACCCATAGAACTAAGATCTTCCTTCATCGGAAATATCAAAACAGAGTTAAGTTCTCACGATGACTTGATTGGCATTACTGAAACAAAGTCAAATTCAATGTTTTCAGACAGACATGAAAATAGAACAGTTGGTTTCGCAGATGATAATGACCAACTATACACTGTCCAGTGGGTCAGTGGTTCATTAAAGGATTTCAAACTCTTTATAGAAAATATACTAAGAAACAATTATGGTGATTACATGGTAGCTGAAGATATCGAGTCAGCCGATACACTAACGATACTCAAACAGGGTGACGTTGAACAGTTTGGCATGTACGTATGTAGTCATTGTGGGACATTCTTTAAAAGCATAGAGGAAAGAACTGTACATGAGAGAATCCATTATTTTATGTAGGGTAGATGAATCTATAGTTTGGCAAGCCCCATCTGCCTATCTTTTTACTGGTAGAAATGGATGCAGATTGTTCGAGCAACCCGCTTCGCTCCCGATCACTTCCGAGATCTCTTCTTTACCAATCGCCAGGAACTATGCGTGGATTCAAAAACTAGTGAATAGCCTTGGTCGTTAGATTCGAAAATGACAGCTGTAAACTGTAGCATATAAAAAAAGGTCAACTACTATCACATCACACTTGCTGTTTCTATTAACACAAAAAAGATCATACTAGGAGGACAATAGATACTCTACAGGGAACTTTGATCCTATACTTTCCATATATTGTTGCTAGAAGAATGTTGACATTATTGTCTTATTTTAAAAGCTATAATGTATTTACAATTTTCGTAGACGGTAGATCATTGCATACTAGCATAATCAGGAATATTAGTATTGGTAACGTATCTGAAAAGACTATCTCTAGCATTAAAAAAAGCATCGAAAAAGCTAGGTCTCACCTAAATGATCATGTCACCGCGGAAGGGAGAATAATCAATCTAGATAAAAAATGTGAATATTGCCAGATATATATGCAAGAATAGCAATCGGTTTTATCTCTTTAGTTCAACTCAGTAAAATTGAACTTTTAAGGTGTCTACAGTTAACAGTATTTCTTAGGTAAGATATGATTCAGTTTTACATGGGAATGGCAAGAATTGAAGCTTATGTAAATTCTCTCAGATCAATAATGAATCTTGTGTCAAGAATAGATATATAGTCACGCAAGAAATCGACATGGGAATATCATAACCTAGAAGGGTTGTCAGATATTTTTAAAAATAGAACTTATATGGGTTAGGACGAATATCCTTGCTCTTTATGCCTCACAGTTGATAAGAAAAAAATTACTAAATTAAGCATTAATGAGTGATATCACCCCTTGAATAAATAATATCTCGCCGGAAACTAAGCTCTGAGTGTGAAACAAAAGACCACCGGCCCGCATAGAATGAGCACAACCTATACCAACAGCTGAAAAACAGTAGGTTGTTAACTAGATTGATTCTAATTTATTAAAGCTCCTTAACAATTTTTTTTAATATGCATTCAGAATAATGAAAATCAAAACTGTAACGTTGTTATCATGTCGTTTGGCAATAAATGGAATAAACAGCAAGGGGATAGCGTAGGCGAAGCCGTCAGAAATAAGATACTTGAGGGTGTAAAGCCACAGGCTCCATTGAAGCCACGTATTGAGGAGGCTAGAAGCAAGTTGCAGATGCAGGTTACAAAACTTGAGACGATTTCAACTAAAATGCAGGAAAAAGATAAACTCATTTTCGGTAGGATTGTAACTGCAATGCAGAATCATGATAGTCGTTATGCAAAATTGTTATCGAACGAACTTTCTCAAATCAGAAGGATGAACAAGATGGTTAATTCTGCCAAGTTGGCTTTGGAACAGATACAATTACGGCTCAACACCATGACTGAGCTAGGAGATGTCGTGATTACACTTAGTCCTGCGATGTCAGTTATAAAGGGAATTCAAGGCGGGCTTTCCTCGATGATGCCACATGCAGACCAATCCTTTGGTCAAATATCTGATCTATTGGGTAACATAATGTCAGGAACAGGTCAAATACCTTCGCCTGAAATATCAAGTGGCACTTTAAGCCTGGACGATGAAGCAATAAAAATTATTGAGGAAGCTACTGCAGTAGTTGAAGAGAATACTAGGGATAAATTTCCCGACCTCCCAACTCAGAGTACAGAATCAAGGACTGAAAGCTCAATTTACTAGTATGATAGTCTTATTGAGAAACGTCGTAATTCCCCTCCCTTTTCACTTTTTAATGTTTTCTGATTTATCTAAATGCTTGTGGAATATTCGTTAATGGAAATCGCAGTCAATTTTAACGCCACTCCGTTTGAAACTCTATGTATGTGCTAACTGTGAAATAAATCACTATAGATGTAAAATTATTTATTACGATATGGGACTCTAACAATACTATCTACTTAAGGAAATCTCAAGATATCATTCGAAGTAGCATTTGTAACCAAACACCTCGTGATGTTGCGAAAGTTATGGCAGCCAGGACAGTATTAATGAGGTAGCAGATCTCACAATTTTAGTCATGGTTCGATTTCAATCTCCTTATCTGGTCTGCTACTTATTTAATATCGTACGTGGGATACTGATAATCTATAATGATCCATTTTAGCTACTAATAGAAAATAAACAGCATAGGAGTTCTGAACGAATTTCAAATTTAGGGGTAGCAGCTGCAGGAAAGAACTGTTTAGACTGCTATCCCGCAGTATTGACAATGTAAGGTGATCCAAGTGGATAACTGGCTGGATTGTTCTTTTTTTCGTTTTGTTCTATAGCTATATCAATTAAAAATGATTGAATATCTTCTTAATTCCGACTGTTAGTACGTTGGGCGTGGTAGGGCAAAGGTTGGTTGCACTCGAGTTCCTTGCTCAGTGTTTTGGATTCATCAAAGACGATAATTAGAAGAATTCTTGACATACTTCAAGCTGAGTATTGGTGAATTGGGACAAGTTTTTACATGCCTAAGTTTTTAGTTAATGATGGAGTAAGTCGCACTATACAAGATGCCTGATTATAATAAAAAACCTGATTATAATAAAAAACCTGATTATAATAAAAAACCTCGAATGTCTTCATTCACAAGGCTAGGGATAGCGTTACTTGTTGTTGGAGCACTTATTGTAGGAATAGGAACCTATTATGATCGTGGCGCCATTTCGCTCTATGGCCTTTTTCTTGTTATAGCTGGGTTTGTGTTGTATTTCGCCACTGCTATTGTATCTAGAAAGATGAAAACATGAGGATGTAACAAGGTGAATCACTAAACAAGTCATCAAACTAGATAGATAGCAGGTTTAAATGGACGAGAGAATTTCGCTTTTGATTGTGGATCATTTCTCTTTGCATCCTCGTCATCTTCACTAAACACCGAAATTCCAATATTCTCGTCTCCCAATTCTGACGAAATTAGTGATGCCGCGTCTTCAATTGTCCTTGGTTCGTCTAATTTCTTAGTACTCAATTTAAGAGAACGCCGGTCAATTGTAGTGGAAAGAATATCCTCCATAATCTTCTTTATCAACTTAACATCTGATCTGGCTCGAGATACTTCTGAATTATCGCCTAGCACTTTCATCACATCACCTAGGCTTGAATTACGATTCGTGATAATTAGCTCAAGTATTATTTGATATACTTTCCACTTCCAGCTAGCCGAAGTGTATATTCTAATATGAGTGGGTTTTATTTTTGTGACCTTCAAGATATTTTGTATATCCTGTATAAGATTCTTGATTAGGTCTTCAGTCTCTTCGGCAGCAGGATCGATGCATTCCTCCATTGAATTCGGCCAAACCAAATTTGCCCTAGTCCCCGTAGCATCTCCGACGATGCTACTCCATACTTCGGCAGCCATAAAAGGAGCAAAAGGCGCAAGCAATTTGATTCTCGTCTCGAGAAACACTGTCAATATTTTGGTTACTAGCGTTTCGCTTCTGCCCTTAGATTTTATTCTCTTGTTATACCATTGCAGATCCTGCTCCATTGAGTACAATATTGTATGTAGCACCTCTCTCACGCGGAGTCGTTCCATTAATTCTGTAGTATCTCTTATCCTTCTTTGTATTACACTCAAAATCCATCTATCCTCAAACTCAGCAACGCTACGATTGTTATAAAGTTGCTCTGGCAATGATAGATTATTAGTATTTGAACTAGAAAGAAGTAACCCCATTTGATGTATATCATCCAATCTGGATCGAATACCACGAAGTGCCTCGAATGAGAAATCTGCATCTTGAAGTAGTTCGGCAGAACTCAATAATGCCACTCGAATTGTGTCCGCGCTATGGTCTTTTACGGCTTGCCGCAGGGGAATAATATTTCCAAAGGATTTAGACATCTTTTTGCCGTCCATAAGCACTGAACCGTTTACTACAATTTGTATGGGCCAATTGGCCTTATCAAATATAGCTACATGGTTAAAAACAAAGAAGGTAAGATGATTAGGGACAAGATCCCTTCCGGAATGTCGTGTATCAACAGGATAAAAGTATGTAAACTCTGTTCTCATATTGCGTATGATCTCCTCAGAAAGTTTAGACCTTTCTGAAATTTCTTTAAGAGAACCTTCTCCCAAAAATATGTAGTCAAAAAGGGAATCAGTTAAATTTTCAGCAGTTTTTTTATTGTCGGTCCCATCAAAATATCTTGAAATAATGTAGTATGCAGTGTAAATGACTGAATCAGATAGACTTTCTATGATCCATTCTTGATCCCAAGGCAATCGTGTCCCCAGACCTGACTTCCTTGCACACGCTCTCTCTTTCAACCAGTCTACTACATAATTGAATTCAGATCTTATTTCATCTGGAACGATATCCATTCCATTTATGCATTGATGAGCAAGACCTTTCCACTGAACATTACTATAATCAAGAAACCACTGATCATTTAGTACCTTTACCACGCATTCTTCACCACACCTGCACTTGACTGATTTATTGACAAATTCATATAGTATTTCTCCAATTCCGTTCTGCAATAATTCGGATCTAATAAGATCTTTTGCTTCTGACACTGTCATCCCCGCATACTTTCCAGTATTTTCTTTCATCCTCCCTTTGTAGAATTCATGAGAATACAGCTCTGTAGTAGCCTTTTCCAAAAGAGGATCGTGTTGATCCTTAATACCCAACCTTTCAATTATGATCTGAGAGGGAACTACGTTACCACCTTCATTTCCTTCGGATTCGATAATTGTTATTGGTTTGACTATATCAGAAATATGCAATCCGACGGAGGAATTGCCAATTTTTAAATCTAGTAGTGCCTGAAAATCATAAGGAGCGTGAGCTGGCACAGACATAACCAATCCGCTGCCTCCTTTAGGATCTACGAAGGACGCAGGATATATGGGAAGTTTGTTTTGTGTTATAGGATTATTCACATACTTGCCTACTAACTCCATGCCAGCTATTTCGTGATCGATGTCCACCTTATGACCTTGATGTTCCAATTTCTTTACTGCGTCACGACTAATAATCCACATTGGTTCATTACCTTCCCCCACATGTGCGACTACGTACTTTACATGGGGGTTAATCCATAAATTGGTAACACCATAAATAGTTTCAGGTCTTAGTGTAGCCACTGGTAGTACATATATGTCACCTAGGTTGAACTTTACTAACGTATATTCAATGAAATTAGGTTCTATGTCTCCTAATGTATCATGTTGGCTAACTGGATTCTGATCTCTAGGACACCACCCAACTGGATGAGACCCTTGAATTATGAGGCCTTTTTTCTTGAGAAGATTAAACTGCCATGAGATAAATTTAGAAAATGTTTCATCGATGGTAGTGAATTCCCTCCTCCAATCTATTGAGAACCCCATCTCATTCATCCCTTGTTTTATTTCTTGATGAAAAAATCTCGCAATATTCACTGGCTCGTTGAATGACTCTATAGCCTTAGAGGGAACACCATACACATTGAGAAAGGTATTATATAGTTCTGTATCTCCAGATACCAATCTACGAGACATTGCCAGTATGGGTGTCCCCGTATAGTGAAAACCCATTGGAAATAATACATTGTACCCTCTCATCCTCTTGTAACGAGCGTGAGCATCGGCAAGTGTGTACGTTCTCCCGTGTCCTATATGCTGGGGGGAATTTGGATATGGGTATGCAACCGTTACTAAATATTTTTGTTTCGTAGGGTCAGGATTAGATTCAAATATTTTCTGTTCATTCCATATCTGCCTCCATTTTTTCTCGATTAAATGCCAGTCTGGCCTAGCAGCGTGCTTTTGTGTACGAACGTACGAGTCAGGCAAATGCATATCAACGCCCAATAGTTTGTGAAATCATCTCTTCTAATGATGATATCGTTTCTCGAATCTTTTGCTTAAATTTCCCACCTCCCTGACCAAATGCATCATTTCCTCCCCCTGATCCGCCGAGGTTCAGCGAAAGCCGTTGGGCTATATCACCTGCCTTGATCCTTTTTCTCGCCAATTCTCCAACAAATGTAATGACACGTACACCCTGTCCCTTTCCAATAAGTGCGACAAAAATTAAGTATGGATCGTTCTGGGTCGCTGTCTCGCCTAGTGAGATATAGTAATCTTCGCCAAGCTCCTCATCGTGTATACTAAATAACTTGATTCCATCAGATGAGATCACTTTCGCATCTTTGAAAATTGAATTCATAACAGAGGGAAGAGTTCTTCTCATGACGGCTCTCAGCTTCCTCTTGGTCTCGTCTGCCTCGTCAACAGATCTACGCAACGATTCTACCACCTTTTCTTTGCTTGCTCCTAAGACGCGCGAGATAGCATTAAGCTGGTTCTCTTGTTTTTCCACATAATCTATTGCCGCCTCACCTGCAACAAATTCTAGTCTTACAACACCGTCCTGAATTCTTTCTGTCCTGAAAATCTTTATCAAGCCAATTTCACCAGTACGATTAACATGAGTTCCTCCGCAGGCTTCTATGTCCCAATCTTTAATATTTACAATTCTGACTTTTCCTGATGGAACTACACCTCCTTGATAAATTCTAAAGGAGTAATTTCTTTCCGCCTCAATTCGATCGAAAGTATTTATTAATACCGGACTATCTTGCCTAACAACCCTGTTTGCGGCTCTTTCTATCCCTTCGATCTCCTCTCTAGTAAGTGATGAGTGGTGGGTAATATCCAGCCTCGCATATCCTTCGTCTTTGAATGCAGAATTTTGCCACACCCACGGTCCAAGGATACTTCTAGCAGAGGCATTCATAATATGAGTAGATGTATGGTGTTTAGTAATTAGGTCCCTCCTTCTTGGATTTATGCGGATTTTAACCTTTTTTCCGGGTAATAGACCCCTTGAGGAACCAACTTTATGAATTACTATTTCATTTTGCTTAGTTACATCCAATACCTTAGTCCCTTCGATATCTCCGGTATCAGGCTCCTGACCTCCACCCCGAGGATAAAATATAGTTTGATCAAGTATAACGTACTTATTCTCCACAATGGCAAGGATTTTAGCATCAGACTCGGTCATCAACTCATGCTCATAATACAATAACCTGGTTGGCTGTAATTCTTCAATGCCTGTAATTGGCTTAAGATTGTGTGTCGGCTGATGAGATTCATGTAGTTCAGATAGTCGAGCATAAAATGCTTGGGGAATACTTTCAATCGCACCTGACTCCATAAGGTATTCAGGCGTGATACCATCTGATTCGTACAGTCTTATAAGATCATCTACTGAAAGGCTTTCTTTCTTGCCCTTTATTGACGAGGTAATGGAATTCATTCGTTCCTTTGACCCCAGATATCTATTAGACTCAATTTGTAAAATTGTTCTGACATCCTTCACGTGTTCTTCTAATTCGGGGTACATCCTTTTCAAATATCCGATGTGTATGTCTGCTATATCAGCTAAGTCAAATTTCCAACCCAATCTTTCTAATATTGCCAATGCCCTTCTAAGAAGCACCCTTAGATTATAGCCACCTCCCACATTGGATGGAATAGAGCCATCGCTAATTGCAAAGAGTAACGTCCTTGTATGATCAGCGATAGTATACATCGCTTCGAAAGGATTAACTATCCTATTCAAATCTTCAAATGAGATTTTCATTTCTTTCACAAAGGTGGACTTGAGAGTTCTTAGGTCTACCTCGGTTCTCTCTAACGCATTTGAAACATACCTAAAGTAGCTTCCAAGTATTTCTTTATCGAGCGCTGTTCCAGTTTTGCTCATCATCTCATTAATGACTGGACCGAAAGTACAATCGTAACTGGTTGGAGTACCCATTGTTATCCATGAGAAGCGCTCCAATCCTGCCCCCATGTCTATAATTCGATGTTTCATTGGTCGATATTCATTTTCATTTCCTTCAAATTCGGTAAACACCGCATTACCCAGTTCAAGCCCATTGACAAAATATTCTAATGAATTCCCAAAAGCGCCTGCTCCCATCCAGACATCCTCTACGAAAGTAATAGCTGCGGGATCTATTCCCAATATTTTCGTCAACAATTGGTAATCTAAATCAATACAACGATCCTTCCAATACCCTCCTTCGGCATCTGCGTCGCAGGTTTGTCCTATCATGCAAAAGGTTGTGTAATGGCGACCGCTGAGGCCCACATTCTCTATGTCGTTAAACCGAACACACATTTGAGGTACTACCAGAGGATTAGCAGGGAGTTCAAAGAACACCTTGTTTTCAACTACTCTCTGAAAATTTACGATAGAGGCTATTGTGTAATAAAGGTCATCACGCCATCTACACACAACAGGATACCTGTTTACTATTGTATGTTCATTTGACCTAAAGAATGCTTTCACTTCTTTCCACGCATCAATATAGTCTAGACGCTTGCTTGTTGGAGGGTTTCCAAGAAATCCATAAGCCTCATGATCAGGACATGAAGTTCTATCTACAAGAGACCAAAAAAACTTAGCACATTGAATGCATTTGTATCGCTGAAATCCAACTTTATCGAAAAGTGCTACTTTATAGTATTTATCCGGATTAGCAGAAAACAGAGCAGAAAGTTCCTTTTTGCCCAATACTTTGTATGCCGTGTTAAATAGAGTAATAACGGTTTCGATCCTTAACTTGACGTATATATTAATTCACAGAGCTGATTGATTCTGAGAATGACGAAACACTTCTTGCAAGCCAATAGTTCATTGGCAATTTGAACATGGAAAATGATAGCTGATTAATTTTTAAAAGTGAACTATTAGGATCGGATGTGATAAGATCTCTACAGAGTGCAGGTATGGTACATTTTTGGACTCGTATTCACAAGATTCTTTTAATTCATAATTATTTGATCCGAATAATTCCATCTTAATGATAATTCCCATGGTTCGTCGATCACAGAAATTATTGGTAGTGTAAAATTCGGATAGTTAGTATTGGTCTCCAAGTTAGTAATTGTATACAGCAAAAATGAGTTATTATGATGTGATCATGTGCAGGGATAAGTTTACTTTTTTTGATCATCACATAAATCTATTAATTGCTTGTGTCCCGGATAGGCTTTATCATGCAACCTCCTTGGGACTCCGACATCATAACATTCACGTGTTCGTCACTCTGCCATCATATGCAATATGAACCTGACAATAAAAGAATTTGATGAAATCACGTTCTATTTTTATTGGTGAGAAATGGAACCATGGTCTTGACATAAACCCCAGACACAGCTCCGGGGATTAATGTCTTAATTAACATACTAACTTTGATGCCCTTATTGTGCCTTTTGCATTTCGTTTTGTATTTAGGCTTCAGAAGATAACCATGGGAAATCAATAGAACAACCATTATGGCTTGAATGGAGGAGTCAGCAGATGATTGAACTGAGTTGGATCTCATTTGTTCGGTTAACGTAGCAAGGTTCAAATTTATTCATTGCATAGTTTATGTGGTTATGGCTAGAAAAATGGTAGTTTTGTTACCCGCCATTCTGGCCGCCTTTATTATCGGAGTTTTAGGTCTCATTCTGGCCCCTTCAGAGGTCAAGAATAGAGATCTCAGCTTTCCTACTGGCACAATAAAAATTGACAACGATACTATCAAAGTAGAGGTAGCCAAATCACCTGAAGAGAGACAAAGATGGTTGATGTTCAGAGATGATCCGATTCCTCTGAGTTCGGCAATGCTATTGGTTTACGGAAAGCCAGATCTCTACGCACTATGGCTAATCAACATCCAATATAATCTTGATTTGATCTGGCTTGATGAAAATGGCCATGTGATCTATGCAAAAGAGAATGCGCAAATTTGCACGAATCCATTTGATGCTTCAAAATGCACTTACAAGAATACCTCCCCTGCCAAGTATGTGATAGCCGCTTCATCAGGATTCATAGCGGATCATAATATTTCGACAAACTCGACAATGGAGACACTTTCAATTTGATGCGATAGACTTGGATCGTATGAATGATTCATGAAGCTAATTGTTACAGGCATTGGATTCAGTAGTACGTCTTTATTTTGTTTCTGTGTCAAATAGAAGGATTAACCTGATCTTGTAAGAAGGATTAGCTGGATAGAACATCAAATAGTATGACATTTCTTAAAGCGTCGTTACATTAAGCAGAGTGAAGTATTTCCATAATCGCAAGGAGATCACTATAGCTAATTCTGGAAGCCGACTTAAAGTCCATTAAGGGCACCAATCCTTGGAGATGCTAATTGTTTACTTCAAGAGTGGGAATCAGGCCACATGATCCCTGAAATACAAATTAGTAACTGTAAGGTTGCATAATTTGAATCTGATCATGCCATCTTCAAGTCTACGATCGATCGGGAGATTAGAAGCAACAACCATCAAGGGCCTTCTAAGTATCCCAAAGAGGGTTACTATTCAATACCTAGTATTGACATATACGAAACCTTGAGGTCAGGTTAGATTAGAAGTAAACCAATGGACAAAAACAGTTTATATGTGAAATGCTCATAAATTGACGATATTTTATATGAAAAGCCTTCAGGATAAGGACATTAGGTATTTAGATCACAAAAGAGTGAGTTATAGAAGTAGGACTGAATCAACCCTTGCAAGATTGCTATCATTTTTGGATAATCAATTTGAATATGATGTGGCTCTTCCAGGACTGACTAACGATAAGCCAGTAACCATAGATTTCAAAATTAAGAATAAGTATATCGAAGTAGTTGATTCCGAGGCAGATCTTCAGAAATTCAAAGCCATTAAGCAGAAATATCCCGATTTTGACATCATTGCCTTTGGATCATCTAGGTATCTCGCAAAGGTAGACGAATTAGAATCAGTATTCCTGTTCGACTCTCAAGATAGTGAAACTAGTTCTATCTTTATAGAGGATCCTTCACTAGCGTTTGATTACGCTCATATTCTTCCTTTAGTCGAAAAGTGCTCTATCCTTCATGGACATACGTCAAATGTGATGGTCGAGATAATAGGTACAACAAAGAACAATCTTGTAATAGATTTTGGAGATGCTAAACGGATTATTAAACAAACTTTGAATTTGATGGATCACAAGTTTTTCATATCCAAAAAATATGTCATAAAAGAAGACGAAAAACATTATTTCGTTTCCTTCACCGGTTTACAAGGTGACTTCAATTTACAGGTCCCAAAGGCCACGACATTTATGTTATCAGGAGAGGCAACAGTTGAAAACCTCTCAACCGAAATAATAAGGCTGCTCGCACCAAAGATGCCAACAAATATTGACGCATTGGGCGTATATATTTACGAAGGAACAAATAAAGGCGCACACATAATATCAGGGATTGATAAGAGACCCTGACAATGTACCTTTTCTTGACGAACGACGCCAATGATTTGGCTTTTTTGCTATCTAATTTGGCCTGGATAGCATTAGCTTGAACGGAAAGCATCTCATAGAGATGATTCCTTGTAATTGAACACGTGATTGCAACGGAATGCCATTCTTTGAAGAGGCTGCTACTATAGAATCCAGGTAAATCGATACTATTTTTTAAGAGCATTAAGATGCATACCTAGTCTCAAGATGCCTTTGATACATAATGAACAAATGCATTTATAACTATCCTTCTGGGTTTTTACCTTTAGTATGGCAGATCAAGGATCCCACCGAGTATTTTTGTCACCTTCTTCAATAGCAGTGATTGGGGCGTCAGAAAAACCGGGTGTAGGAAGGGCAATATTTTCCAACATACAGAAAGGATATAAAGGAAAGATTTATCCGGTTACGCCTTCCAATCCTACGGTCTTCGACTTGAAAGCCTACAAGAGCGTAATTGACATTCCTGAAGATATCGACCTTGCAGTCGTTGCTACCCCTAATAAAACTGTCCCCTCTGTCATTGAGGAAGTCGGGAAGAAAGGAATAAAGGGAGCAATTATAGTGACCGCGGGATTTAAAGAGGTTGATAGTGTGGGTGCCCAACTTGAAAAGGAAGTAGGTGAAATTGGTGCCAAATATGGGACAAGAATCATTGGCCCAAATTGTTTGGGAATAATGAGCCTTTCTCCCGAAAATATGATGAATGCCACCTTTCTCAAGATCACTCCTAAGCATGGAGGAATTGCCTTGATTTCGCAAAGCGGAGCGATTTGCGCTGCCACAGTAGAAGATGCTATTGCACAAGGAATAGGATTTTCGAAAGTTGTTAGTATGGGAAACAAAGTTGATATGAACGAAAACGATGTGTTGGAACTGTTAGCCAATGACGAAGAAACAAGGGTAATAGTGATGTATCTGGAAGATATTCACGATGCAAGGAGATTCATGAAGATCGCCAAAAAGACAACCAAGGAATACAAGAAGCCTATCATTGTCCTCAAATCCGGAAGAACACCCGAAGGAGCAAAAGCAGCGATGTCTCACACTGGGGCTCTAATGGGCTCTGATGAAGCATACGATGCTTTATTTGATCAGTCAGGAGTCATTCGTGTAGATACGATGCAAAGCCTATTCGAATTGGCCACGGCATTTTCAAAACAACCAGTTCCAGATAAAGATTCAGGAGTTGCCATAGTGTCAAACGCGGGAGGTCCAGCCATAATCTCCACTGATATATGTTCTGAATATCGGTTGAAAATGGCAGACGTATCTGCTTCCAGAGATGTAATTTCAAAGGTTATTCCCCCTCATGGCTCGGCAAGAAATCCGGTAGACATTGTTGGCGATGCAGATTATAAGAGATTCGAAAAAGTATTGGTTGAATTGCTGTCGAATAGTAACGTTGGAGCAATAGTAACAATGTGTACCCCATCAGCAACGTTAGACTATACTGAACTTGCGAAGACTATCGTGAATACTTCGAAAGGAACAAAGAGAACAATGCTTGCCGCTCTAATGGGTTTAGCAGAAGGTGAGGAAAACAAGAAAGTATTGTCTGACGGAGACGTCCCGCATTTTATGTACGCCGAACCAGCTATACAAACACTTGCTGCCATGTATAGATTCAGAGATTGGCTCTCAAGAGAAGAAGTGCCACCAAAGCACTTTCAAGTTGATATTGACAAGGTAACAAAAATTTTCGATCACGTGAGGAGTGAAGGACGGTCCAACCTATTGGAAGAGGAAGGGTACGAAGTTCTCCAAGCTTATGGTTTTCAAACACCAAAGAGTTACTTGGCAAAAAGCGAAGATGAATGCGCTGAGGCAGCAAGAAGCATCGGATATCCTCTGGTTATGAAAATAGTTTCTCCCCAGATCATTCATAAGTCGGATGCAGGAGGAGTCAAGATTGGCCTTTCCAGTGAGCAAGAAGTTAGGAAAGGTTACAATGATATCATCGGAAATATACGAAAATATGATAAAGACGCATTAATCAAAGGGATTTTAGTTCAGGAAATGGTTAAGTCAGGTAAAGAAATTATTATCGGTGCTAAACGTGATCCCTTGTTCGGTCCGTTATTGATGTTTGGTCTAGGAGGCATTTATGTGGAAGTTCTTAAAGATGTAACATTCAGAATCGCCCCTGTAACCGAAAAAGACACTGCTGAAATGATAGAGTCTATAAAGTCAATTAAGTTATTGAAGGGAGCGAGGGGCGAAAAGCCCTCCGATTTGAAAGCTTTGGCAGAAAATCTGCAGAGATTATCGCAACTAGTAACTGATTTTCCCGAAATAGAAGAGTTTGATATGAATCCACTTCTGGTTTTCGAAGAAGGAGTAGGAACTAGGGCAGTAGACGTAAGAATTGGGTTGGCTAAAAAGTAGTTCGGTTGAATGACTTTGAAGTTAATACCAACCTAGTTTTATTTTTATTTTCAGATATAGGAAAAGTAAAGATCTCACTATCAAATATACTCTATTCTTAGTTAGCCTTCTTATTCTCATGATTCGATATCTGATAAATGACAACTCGGGGCTTTTGATTCTGTTTTATCTATTTTTCAATATAACGATATCGCTGGATTCCTAAAACAGATTACTGCAATCGTGGCAACCCACGCCTTTGGAGGACAGGTTTCAGATGACGAGAATGACGACGAGATCGACGACGAATCTGACGAGGATTTTCGACGATTATGACGAAAACTTATATATAAGAAACGATAATAAAAATGTATTAGAAGAATTGACAGTAGAATCTCTTCACGATATGAAAACGGAAATAATTACAAGATGGCTGAAGGGTGAACAGAGAGACAAGGTTGCTACTGCTATGGGATTAGGGGCAGGGACGATTTCTGCCATAATCGCTGATTGGAGGGCAGAGATAGGTATTCCCACTGCTGATACACTTAGACAATTTTCGACCGAGTTAAGGAGATTAAGAACTACCGCTTCACAGTGCGTTTTAGGATGTAGAATTCTCGGAGTGCTGAGGAAGCTAAGGGTGGATGATGAAAATCTCGAATCATTTGTTTATGAGGTGTATCAAAGATGTCTAAGTAAGAATATTACACCTGAAGCAATTGTTGAATGCTTAAAGGAGACACTTCCTATGACGAAAAGACTCCAATTTCACGAATTCCACAAATCGTTCAGACGATGATCGAGGAAAGGCAAAACTTAGAGCAGGAGCTCAAAATATTGAGAAGGGATCAAGTAAATGCCAGGAAAGAACAAGAAGAAGCACTGAAGAACAGCCAGATTACTATCCGTACAATCAACGAGTTTATCGGTATGAAGAATATGTTATCCAAATTTGGGTTATCTTTTGACAATCTTCCTGAAATAGCTAGGATGGCAAGGGTACTTAATACCGTAAAAGGATGTTCATACGAACCCAGGACAATCGCGACAAAACTATCTGCAATTGATAATCTTCAGGAAAGACAGTTGAAGCTACAGGAAGAAGTAGCCATAGAGGAACAAAGATTAAACAAAACAGTCCGCGAACGAGTAGAAAATGAGAAAAGATTATCCCTATCCCAGATGCGTCTTGGACTGGACGATAAGCTTGAGAGCATGGAGTGTGGTCTGAAAGAGCCAACAGTTCTGAGAAATACTATTCTCGAAATTTCAGAGTGACAATATCAATCCACAATTCGCATTTAAGAAATTCTGTAGTGATATAAAAAATCAATATGATGCTAAACTTGGTTTCGAAAAGACAGTTGAGGAGCTAAAAAAATCATTGATAGATGCCCGACAGGAATTCAGTTCAATATCAATTGAGATCTCGAATCATAAGAATTTTGTAATTAAACTTAGAGAACTCTTTGATCACGGAGTTTCACTGGGTGATATTGTATCTTGGAACAATATTGTGAAGGGATATACAAAAGACCTGTCCAGCATGAATCAGGATCTGCTTCTATGCGGTGACCTAGTGAATGCAAAGTCACAACTTGAAACATTGGTGAACGCTTTAAGGCTAGAAAAGGAACAACTTGCCGCTAAAATAAAAGTATTGAAACAAGAGGCCGAAGAAATATCATTAAAGATGAAATTCGAAGTGTCGCATACAAGCAAAATAATTCAGATATTTTTGAAGGGTCTGGAAGCAAAAATTGCCGAATCAAGTAAGGCTACAGAAGCGTGCCTTCGAACGGTAAAGGAGCAATCATTGTCCATATCTGATCAGACAGTAAAAAGATTGCAAACTATTGACGCCAACACTAGGCAACAATTTGATCTTGTTCAGAAGGTTGGAGCTACTGCAGAATTTTCTCCTCTAGTCAAAGCTGCAAGAAGCGAGTATGTTGACCCTGATGAATTGAAAATATCAGTAACTAGGGCTATGGGCATAATGTGTTCAAGATTGAATAACATGATGAATGGCGGAACAAGGAACAAGTTGCAAGAAGCGATCGAGGGACTAGAATCAGAAATCCTTATCCCGTGAAGGCCCAATGACTATGATTTTGGTTAGTTACTTGAACCAACAACCGAGGTTGCAAGCTGAACAACTGTTGAGGACATAGGTAGAGAGCTCGACAAAATCCATGACAGCGAGAAACTACTTTTTTACTAATCAAATAATACTTCTAGCTAGTCATTTCTTTCCTCGCTACTCTCTAAGTTAAAAGTAATTATTTGACAATATAGTCTTAAGAATAATCCACACAGAACTAATAGATCTGTTTTCATTAATGATACCACTGAAGAGTAAAGTACCTAATGAATTCAGCTTAGGTACACTATCTCCAAAGGATCTGGCAAGTCATGTTCAATGTATAGTATCAACGACTACATATGATCGGCCGTAACATTTTCAAATATCTCGAAGATGGATACTTATCCCTTATTAACATAATATTATGATACGTTACCAATATTACATATTTAAAAAGGAGAGTTTTAATGTTTCTAATTAGAGCCTTCAACATAACTAACCAGACCGATTATCCAGCATAATTATCACTCGGAATCTCCCACCAAGGTCCTATGAAATCTTGTATTCATCTTGAAATAGTATATATAGGCTAATAGTTGCCTGACCATTATGGGTGTTGCTTGGAAGGTTCTCATCTGTGACTCAATTGATGAGATAGGTGTTGAGATATTAACAAAGGCTGGAATGGTTGTTGATTACCAACCAGATATTACGCTTGAAAAACTCAAGGCCATTGTTGATGGTTATGACGTTTTGGTTGTGAGGAGTAGAACGAATGTTTCTAGAGACGTTATTGAAAGTGGAAATTCTCTCAAAGTCATAGCACGAGTTGGGGTCGGACTGGATAATGTTGATACCAACTATGCGGAGAGTAAGAACATCCAAGTTATAAATGCTCAAGAAGCCGCAACAAACGCAGTGTCAGAGTTAGTCATCGGTTCCATGATATCATTGGCACGCCTTATTCCACACGCACATTCTGAGATGTCAAAGGGTAATTGGATCAAAAAGTCATTGATGGGAACGGAACTGAGTGGAAAGTATTTGGGCATCGTCGGGGTAGGAAATATAGGAAGAAATGTAGGGCGCATTGCCAGGGCATTAAGAATGAATATCATAGGCTACGATATTTACCCAATTAGCAGAGAATACATTAACGAAGTTAGCATGATTAATGCTGATTTAAATACACTAGTAGAAAGTTCTGATTTCATCACAATCCATGTTCCGTTATCTTCTGACACATACCATCTTTTTGATAGTAACCTTCTTTCTAAAATGAAAAAGTCAGGTTATATTATTAATACTTCTAGAGGAGGAATCGTGGATGAAAACGCTCTGTACGACCTTTTGAATGATCGAAAAATAGCTGGTGCTGGACTGGACGTCTTTGAGGTCGAGCCACCAATTAATAGAAAATTCTTGGAATTGCCCAACGTGTTGTGTACCCCTCATATCGGAGCCCAAACCAAGGAAGCGCAGGGATTGGCAGCTAGAGTGATAGCAGAGAAACTCATTCACAGATTTCAAGAGATGTCCCTTTAACAATGATCAAAATGAAATTGATCTGATATATGTTCTAGGGTTTGGTCCCTGCATAAAAAGCTGTAAAACTAAGTCCTAAATTTTCGAATACTCGTCATTGTATTATCAGCCAATTTTATTGTGAATGCTCCAGCTTCGTCTGAAGAAATATGAGATAATTCCTCTAAAAATTTTGCCTTGTCCTTTCCTCTTTCATATATACCTGCTGATTCCTTAATGCAAAGGGGAAATTTTTGCATCTTAAAACCATTTGATTTAAGGTAATTAACAAAGCTCCTATAAGCATTAATGTCATACCAATCTATTCCCCTCTCATCGCAAAACATAATCCATACATCAATAGTGTTTTGGAAAAGTGCTTTTGAACGAAGTAAATCTAGCGCCAATGATAATTTACGAATACAAATAACGTTTTACGGATTATTGAACTTAACTATAAGTGGTATAAATGCCGTTACACAAGTTAAAATGATGACGCAACCAAATTTGAGAGAATATTGAAAGAATAATATAAACAAATTTTAGGAGCGAGATCGTTTTATTCTGCATTCAAATAGCGGGCGGGGCTATTCACTTTCAAGATCATCGTTTCAAGGTAGCCATTATGATAATTAGATTGAACAAATATATTTCTAGGATTTTATAGCTCTACGCGATGAATGACGCCGATGAAGAGCAATTACAAAAAAACAAAAAATTATGTAGACAATTTTTAGAACTGTCACCTAAAATTAGATACGTCGGTTTAATGAACAATTTCGGAAGAACTCTTTCAGGACAGCTTCGCAAGGGTGTTGTACCATTGTTTTCGCCTGATGAGGCACGAGATGAGAACTTTCTGGAGGCAACTAGAAACCAACTAAGAAAGAGATTCGAAGAGGCCATAGGTAAGACAAGATTTACAATTACTGAAAACGAAAAGGTCAAAATAGTAACGATACCAATAACTAGAGGCTTTTTCTATATTACCTTGGAAAAGGACACAGACAATCAAGAAATCCTGAAGATAATTGAATCCATAAAAATGCGTGAGGATCCAAGCTTGAGAAATTGAGAATATGCTAACCGTATAATGCCACTTGGTTATTTGGAAAAAGCGACAAGCTTTCCTCTCATTTCTCTATCTTTGGAAATGGATCCATGCATGGGATCAGCCAGCACGACTTCAAACCACTGATGCATCCCGTCCTTATGCAAGTAATAAGATCCCATTACTTCCAAATTTGGAAACTTCTCTCCTACTCTTCTTTCTGCGACTTTTCGCATACTAGTTCCTTGCTTTATTCGTACAACGCCTAAGTGCTTGGGTCTTCTTCCAGCTACGGGTCTTTGCTTTCTCATTCCGCCTCTGCCTACCCTTGCACGTACCACAACTACTCCTTGTTTAGCTTTATAACCAACCTTTCGAGCACGATCTAGTCTACTCGGTCTTGGAATTCTATAAATTGACGGTTCTTTCCTCCAATTAATTGCCTTCCCCTTTAGTTCATCTGAATTTGATTTCCACATTTTAAGCCAGGTGTCAGCAATGTATTGTCGCATAATTTGTGGGTAAGAAAAACCCCTAATAATTGTATTGGCTAGTTGGACAGAGGCCACCTAAATAGTCACCCATTATTACCAAAAACTCAAAAGAGAAACCTAATGCACTTCCTCTTCGTTATTGCACCGGCGCATGAGTTTTTTGCTGAGATTTCCACATATTATTATTCGTACCCCTCTCTATTCCATATTATGCTCACAAGCTCAGTCAGTTAGATGAGATTAATTTTAGTATTGCTTTTTCACGTATTCGTTTTTAACTTTCTATTATTATACGTATTCGAATTTCATTTCTTGCAAAATAGATCAAACCATTACATGTCATAATGAATCCCCCCCACAAGCACTGACTGGAGCTTTCTCGATTAAATCTCAAGCAAAATTCATAAACTCTAATGATTGTAAGTTTATCTGCCGCTGTTATCAACAAGAGAATAATCTTACCAGAAAAGAAGATTTTTTTGAAGAATTGATCTCCCTACAATTGATTCTGTTGTGATAAAAATCCGGACTTAGCACAACATTGAACTAGAGATTTTCATTTGGTTGGCTATTTCGATAAACGAGCGATCGAAGTGCATCAGCTTAATATTTTGAATGCTTTACGATTATCACCATACAATATGGTAATTAGTCATAATAGTAAAGATATTAAGCATTTGTAAACGAATAACGCTTTATAAGGAATTGTATGAATGCTAACAATCTATGACGTTTGCATAATCAAGTGTTTATTGGTAAAGCGTATTACGACAGTGGTAACAAAGAGGAAGAACTATGCTGAAGAACTATGCTGAAGAACTATGCTGAAGAACGATAACCACTTTTAGATTCAAATTCTCGTATGGCTTTCTCCAGCTCAAGTGTGATTCCTATTTCATCTAGCCCTTCCATCAGCATCCTTTTGTGGAAACCATTTATAAGAAAGTTGAATGACTGACCACCGCAACCTACCTTTTGCTCACCTAAATCGACTACAATATCCTCATTTTCAGAATTTCTAAACAGAAACTCTACCTCTTGATGCTGAAGCTTAACAGGTAAGATTCCATTCTTAAAGCAGTTATTATAGAAAATATCGGCGAATGAAGGAGCGATTATCACAATAATACCAAAATCCCTTAGTGCCCATACTGCATGCTCACGGGAGCTCCCACTACCAAAATTATCCCGTGTAAGGAGGATTCGTCTTCCTGAATATCTATTGTCGTTTAGAACAAAGTCCGCTAAATGCGTCCCATCGCTTTGATATCGCCAGTTGTAGAAGAGGAATTCACCATAGCCTTCCTTCTTTACCATCTTTAGAAACTGTTTTGGAATGATCTGGTCAGTATCAACATTTATGATATCTAACGGAATAGCTTTATCGCAGATGAAGTTGAAGCGTTTCACCTTAATCAAGTCCCAAAAAATCTAAAACCATTCTCGCACGTCAACAAATTTTCCTTCCACTGCTGCGGCCGCGGCCATGATTGGACTAACTAAATGAGTTCTTCCACCGAATCCTTGTCGCCCTTCAAAGTTGCGATTAGAAGTGCTTGCACATCTCTGCTTAGGTGCGAGTACATCAGGATTCATCCCTAGACACATACTACAACCAGATTCGCGCCAATCAAAACCAGCTTCCTTAAAAATAGTATCGATGCCTATATCTTCGGCAGCTCTTTTCACAGATTGAGAACCGGGTACGACCATGGCATCCACTTTGGATGAGACAGTTCTTCCCTTCAGCAGTTTAGAGGCATCTATTAAATCTTCCAACCTCGCATTCGTGCAGGACCCAATAAACACACGATCGATATTTATTTCGGTTATAGGCACACCAGGCTTCAAATCCATGTACTCTAAAGCCCGTTTTGCAGATTTTTCTTGTTCGACGTTTCCATCAGCAAATTCTTCTGGGTACGGGATATTTTCCGTAACATCCACAACCATAGAGGGATTGGTCCCCCAAGAGACTTGAGGAGCTAACGTCGAAAGATCCATGTTGATAGATTTGTCGTGACAATCTTCAGAATCTGTATTTAGAAATGAATCCCAATATTCAATCATCTTTTCTAGCTCTTCTTCAGGGGGTGCAAATGGACGTCCTCTTATGTAATCAAATGTAACATCATCTGGAGCTATCAATCCAGCCCTTGCCCCACCCTCAATAGACATATTGCAAATTGTCATTCTTTGATCCATTGATAGCGTAGAAATTCCTTCACCACTGTACTCAATCACTGAACCAATCCCACCAGATATGCCTATGCGTTTAATTGTTGAAAGAATAATATCTTTAGCGGTTATTCCAGGCCGGTTGTTAATTGTTCCACTGAATTTGATGTTGAGGCTTTTGGGCTTGTGCATCCATAGACATTGTGTCGCGAGTACGTGCTCAACATCGCTCGTACCTATACCTAGCGCAAAGGCTCCAAATGCGCCGTGAGTGGATGTATGGCTATCTCCGCAAACAATTGTCATACCGGGCAGCGTAAGACCAAGTTCGGGCCCGATGACATGGACAATGCCTTGTTGTGGGCTGAACATGTCGAAGAGCGTAATGCCAAACTCTTCACAGTTATCTCTCAGAGTTTGCATCTGGATGGATGAGTCACCATCAATTACAGGAATGGAACGTTTGGTTGTAGGAACATTGTGATCCATTGTTGCATATGTCAGGTCGGGACGTCTGACCTTTCTTTGATGCTGCTTCAATCCGGCAAAAGCTTGAGGGGACGTGACCTCATGGATTAAATGACAATCTACATAAATTAGGGATGGATTTCCGTTCCCTGCGTCCCTATCTTGATAAACCACATGACTATCCCAAACCTTATCAAACAGTGTCCTTCCCATCAATACCGCAATTTCAATCTACTCGAATATAATTATTAGGAGTACACCTTGAATTGAACAGATACCTCGAATGAAGAATTTTTGAGTCCGAAGCATAAGAGGAAATTAGATGTTGACTTGCTCAAAACCAATCCAGTGTCTTAAAAGACAGAATTAGACAATACTTAAATCTAGTATCTGTTCCATACGTGTAGGATGGATTTACAGAATAGCGGATATTCAAAGTATGTTCTAGATCATGTTAAGAAAGGTACTACTACATGCGCCTTAACTTGCAGCGATGGTGTAGTTCTTGCTGCCGACACAAGGGCAAGTGCGGGATTTTTTATAGCAGACAGACATGTCATGAAGATTCAAAAGGTTGATAGGCATTTAGGCATGACAATTGCTGGGGGCGTAGCTGACGCTCAAAATCTGGTCGACATCATGCGGTATAATGCCAATATATTTAGAATTTCGAACAGAAAATTGATGCCCGTGAAATCTGCCGCTAGACTGTGCTCTAACGTACTCTTCAACCAAAGATATTTTCCTTTTTACGTGCAGATCATAATGGCTGGTTATGACTCCGAAAAAGTAGCTCAGATTTATAACATTGATCTGTTTGGTTCAATGACTACTGAAAAGTTCATTTCAACTGGAAGTGGCTCTCCAGTTGCATACGGATATCTCGAAACTGAATTCCGGGATAACTTGAAAGTGGATGATGGTTACAAAATTGCTATCCGCGCAATAGCTGCGGCTATCAGAAGAAATGCGGGCACAGGCGACGGTATTAACGTAGTGATCATAGATAAGGAGGGTTTTCGAGAACTCCCAAAGGAAGCTAAGAATGCTGTTGAAGTATCCTATTGAACATAGCAAGATGACATAAATAGATATTACCCCTCGAATATGCGGTCCACCCGAGTTGAATTTACCCGGATACTATGGAATTGAATGGGATACCCGCATGAAAAAGTATTATTGCTAAGAGCGTGCTTTTCTACTTGACGTACTCCAGCAATTGTATTTCCAGTATCACGTCAAAATTGTCTCGTCCTTATTCCTGGCACGTGTAATTGAAAATAAGACGTAAACTGCTCTGCAGGTCAAGTCAGGTTTGCTGCTCCTAATTTATCGATTGTCATCCTCATATTCAAGAACTACTATATTGCTATGGCTTAATGGACTTCTCTCCAAACTGGTCCTAAAGGCCTTGTTCGCGTAAATTATGACTTCCTTAAAATCGTTGAAATCGAGGAATGCGTTAAAGGACCTGATTATTCCGTTATGCAACTTGTCCGTGCCATCGCCATCATTAGAATGAGGCTCATTCGTTAGATTATGTGCAGCAGGATATATGTCACACAATTCGACCGGAATTATACCCAAGAATACACTATATGAGCAAATTTGGAATTCATCATATTCCTTGACGAGCTTGTTATAACTAATAGTGGAATAAAATGGCTTTATGTCTTGTTCTGGATAGAACAGCACTCGTGACTTCGACGACTTGAACTTAGCAACCATATCTCTGTACTGCTTTGCTTCTGGTCTGTAGCAATCTATTGAATCATAGAAAAAAGCAGCTTTACTTTTGAATCTCTTGGTTCCAGATTCTATAATTGGATGATCTTTTATGCAAACCAATGCCTCCATGAGCTTTGGGTGTGAGCGTGCTTTCTGTACCACATATTCCCACAGCCTGCCGTCCATTATCGCCTGTTTCAACATATTGATCTCCAATTTCAAGACATACAGGTTATGTTTTGCCAGCTCAATTGTCCTAGTACTACGTTCCATATTGTGAAATTCATTTGCAGAAAGAGAATTACAAACAGGACAGCAGCAAGGAAGATAGGTCAATTCATTAAGCTTTGCAGTCCCATAAGGAGTAATGTATCTATTGTCACGTGCATATAATATATAGGAAGCAGAATCAAAAGTATCACATCCCAGGACCACAGCCAAGGAGATGGCAAGGGGGTGACCGGCCCCAAAAAGATGCAATGGTTTGTGGGGTATTAGCTCCTTCGCTGTAAGGATCATCTGCGCCAATAAGCGAAAATCATATGCTTCCATGACTTCGACAGGACTTCCAAGCGCAAAAAAATCAAAACCGATTTTTGCAAGTTCTTTAGTGGAATACTTGACTAAATCGAGATGTTCTGCCCCTTGAATTGTTCCAACCCAAATCGGCCTCTTTATGTCACACATCTCTTCTACAACCGATTGATTCTGACAATCGAACTGATCTTTAACCATAGCTACAGTAGATCTAGCATTTAGGAGAGTCTTCTCCACAAAATCTGTAGCTCGCCGATAATCCAACCTATAGCCAGTTGGCCTGTCTAGTATCACGGGTAGATCACTTTTGATGTCGAACTGGAATTTTGCCATAGTTTCTGGTCCGATTTCAATATCACCATACTCCAACACCTGATAGCCTCCCGAATCAGTCATCACTACTCCGTCAAAATCGACTAGTTCATGTATACCCTTTTGTATTGCTTTCTCCTTATGACGCTTCAGCGTGATATACGCATTGGTGATTATAGCATTGAATCCTAAATCTTTCATAAACTTGGGTCGTATTACTTGATCAACAGGATGCACAACAGGAAGAAAAGCTGGTGTTTCTAGGTTTCCATGCATTGTCTTCAATTGTCCTATTCTACTAGCTAGGTCAGTATATCTGACCTCAAAGGACAAATTTACTTCCTGTTCTCCCTCATGAACTCATCATAAATGACTCTAACTCTATCGGCTGCTAAACCGGATCCTTCTTCTACACCGGTTTCTGTCACTTTTATCTTATCCATAACTATAATTGCACCTACGTCTTCTCTAATTCTCACAAGACCTGGAAAAACCTTGGAAAGTCTTTCGGAAAGGGCTTTAAAATCAAAGGGCTTCTCCATTAGCTTAATTTCCTTCACATATGCACCATTGATGATCATCTTTAGTATTCCAGTACCTTCAACGTCATTAAGGACCAAGTCAAGTCTCTCGTCGATCCCTGTTAAAGTTCCTTTATATACTCTCTGATCAGAGGTTTCTACAGAAACCTTTTTACCAAGAAACTGAATTGCTTCTTCGCCGAATTTGCGTATTAACACTGTGGACATGATCTTTACACCGGCTTTATAGACTTGGATATATATATTTGAATTACAATGAAAGACCTGGGCTAGGAAGTATCATAAGAATACAAAATAACTAATTCCCGGGCCAAAATTGATCAACTCATAGTAACTAATGAATGACAGGACAGTCTTGAAAAATTAGGAATATTCTAGAAATCGTCCTACGTCACCTTTTTCGTAAACCAGGGATAACCAGTCTACGACCCCAACTTTTCTAGTTGTCTTAGCATTTAATAAAGAAATTATATTCTCACAAATTTCGACAGGGGTAGATTGGGTCGTATCTAACTCGGCTACTTTTTCATTTCCAAAGCACTGAACCGAGTCGTAGAATGTTATTCCTAAAATTTCGCTCGCTACATTTTCTTTGATCTTTTTGGTAGAGTATTTTCGATTTTCTAAAGTGGTAGTAATGGCATATGGAGACCTACGCAATACTACTGCCAAGTCAATCCATTCCCTTTTCAGGACATAAGGAGCTAAATGCCCCACAATGACAGTTCTTTGCGATTCACCAAGCCTCGACTCTATAATAGTTGCGATCTTTTTTGAATCAATTTCTCCTTTAGGCGGCACTAGAAATGCATGATGTTTTGCAGCCAATTCATTAATGTCAATAATTGCCAAATCCAAAATTTTTCTTAGCTCAAACGCCGCGGTGTGTTTACCAACGCCGGGATTGCCAGTTATTACTAACCGAAATGAATTCGAAATATTACTATCCAATTAGCGACTTGACTATTATACTTTGAATTCATTAATGAAATTATCTGTTGAGAATATACATTTGTGAAATATTCGAGATAAACGAAATAGAGCACTAGGAGCAAATATTCAATAACTTAGTACGAATGCACAAGGGTGAAATTATCGGATCGCCAATTATCATACGGCAGATCTGGAATTGCGCAAGAGCAACTAGATCAAATTTGGATAAATTCCTTCCTTTCATACCAATCTAGAGCGCTTTTCTTAAATCATAAAATCACACAACAATAAGCTCGAGACCGAAATTTAGTCAAATTGTACCTCCCATAGCTTATCACTAGTTTGCATAGAAGGTAGCCTGATATTATTTTGAAACCCGCATTGATCAAGTATATGCTCAAACCTAAATTTTTCAGTCTGGGAAACGGGACCCTCTTTCTCTAACCAATTCATTAAGCTAGAATTAATCTTGTCTTTCAAGTTTTCATCGCGTACATAGACATACCAAAGGTTATGCGCAGATCGAAGGCCTATCAGCGAATTTCTTAGGGTATTATCGTTAAACAACTGTTGCGTATAATATCTATTCATAAGCTCATGATTTACATCAATCCATGATGGAGTCCGCCACCATGCAACGCGAGTGTATCCGAACTCTTCATATTCACATCCACCATGGACACCACATTGTCCACCTTGGTCGAAAGTTGTTATGATACATCTTGCAATATCAGCTACACTGGGCCTGAAATCTACTCCAGGCTCCATCCATCCAATGAACGCAACATCAATTGGTTGGGTCATGCATTCTATAGGAAGTGAAACAATGTGATCAGGCTTGGGCCTTTTCAAACGATAATAGATTGTTGCGTCCTTTTCTATCCCGATTGCACTAGGAATATATCGAAGGGTTTTGTTAAGAAAATCTCCATATCCACAGCCTATATCCAAGTATTTCGGGTTAGAGGATATTGCTCTTGCAATAGTAACGATCCTTAAGACATCTATTTTGCGGTAGGTAAAGTATGTTCCTTCAAAAAAAGGAAAAATATATCTAGCGTGATCCTGATAAGGTGAACTTCTAATAAAATTAAGATACTCTTGGTATGCATTAAGTAAGTCCTGGCGATCGAAAGGCATATGCTCCTTAGTCTACCTTTTTTTGTTATATCTGTAATCAACTAATATACCAAACTCTGTATAGTAAATAAATTCTTGTTTGTCCCCAAAAGGCTTATTAACTTCCAATAGAATTTGGACATATGGTTAGAAAATTCGAAGAATGGTGGGCTACTGTTCCTGACGATTTGAAAAGGAAGAGTCGACAAGGTGATGAGCAAAACAAGCCATTGCTGAATCAGGTTAACTATGTACTATTGCATCTCCATTTAGCTGGGAAACATGATGCCAAACCAAGTCACGAAGAGCTAAAGGATTGGCTACACAGCGGGCAAGTAGATGTTCTTAGAATGAACAAATAAAATAATAAATAAATTCTGGCAAATTATTGTATTAGTTTTTTTATTTTCTTTGTTTCTTGAGATGATATAACACTGTTTTACAATTGACATAGTGTTTAAATAGTCTTAAAGTGATGCAACCATTAGTGAATTAGAAGATGCCAATTGCTATACTTCCAGATGTAGACGAACAGAGATGTATTGGATGTGCTCTCTGCGTAGAGATTTGTACAGCTTTAGGTCCAGATGTACTGAGGGTAAAGCCGGTAGAGGGATGGAAAAGAGGAAAAGCATTCATCTTTTACCCTGAACGATGCATCTCAGATGGAGCATGCATAGGGGTTTGTCCAACCCATGCTATTTTCTGGATGAGGCCTATGGAATACACTTCAGGTGCGCCAGTTCCTCTACACAAGAATGGTGTATTTGACAAGGGCTGGGAAGAAGGTTAATCGTAGCGAGCAATCAAATTACCTTAACTACCGCAATTTTTTTACAATTTTTTATGACCCTTTCAATCCTTTCGTAAATGAATTGGATCAATTTGTATTAGAATACGCAGAGATCTGTCTTAATGATGGTTGCCGATTCAGCCACTTAGCTTATTTTATTGAACTTAATATCTTTGTACGACTCACGCTTGTCATTTATATTTGATAAGTTGATGTGTAAAGTTGAGAAAACCTTGGCATTTCCTCAATATCAGAGATCCTTCGTAATCCTACCGCCTTTTACTCTTGTAAATATGCAACTAGAAAGGCAATTGGCAGTAGCGACTTTCCACACAGATTCTTATTTACCCATGCTAATTTAGATAGTTTTAAGTACGCAACATTCAAGACGATGATATTTATAATCATAAAATAAAGAAACTTAGATTGGACATTTCAGAGTTTGTATCTTCATTACCGGAAAAAGTTCTGACAGGTGATGATATATCTTTACCTGAAAATGTAATAAGAAAAATCTTTAGATTTGGAGAGGTTAGCAATGATGATATTTTTTATCATCTTGGCTGTGGGATAGGGAATACGGTACAAATCGCTGCCGAAGAGTTTGGCGTGAAACGCTCCATTGGTATCGAGAAGAGTGTCGAAATAGCTTCTGTTGCTAAAAAAAAGGTCAGAAGGCTGAAGAACGCACAAATTATTGTTGATGATATAAGAAACGTTAGTCTTTCAGATGCTACTGTGGTGTTGTTTTGGTTTAATGACGAGCAAATTGCAAATCAAATGACTGCAAAATTCAAGAAGGAGACAAAGGATAGCATAAGGATCTTAACGATTCTATCACCGCTTGGATTGATCAAACCATCAAAAGTAAATTTTCCGTTCTTCATGACAATGAAACCTTTCGAATTCTATAAAGACTTGCAGGAACAGATTGAAACCATTCACGGTACCAGGTGTTTAGACTTTACAGGATCATGGAACATAGCAAGTCGATATGTTACAGAAATGGATGTAGTCCCAGGAGAGTACCAGCGATTCGTAATCATGGTTCAATGCATGGTTATATGGATAAACGCTTGGAACATGGGTATTGCGTGCGAAAGCGAAATACCTCCTCCAGTGAAAGCGTATATTGGAATTTTGAAGGAATTCTTCAATTTGGACTTGTCAAGTATGATACAATAGTACCAATAGAACTAACAGAGTTAGTCAACCGAGCGCAGATTGTCGTAAAGGTATTAGTCAATAGGCATGCTCGCGTTAAATTTGGATCACTTCTAACAATGTTGTTCAAAACAAAAGAAAAAATTCCGAGGACAGGATAGAGAATCGACACAATTCACTTCTTGTATCAGTAGGGGAGGGCTCCCTATCCAATTGCCCACAGACAGTTAATTCCCAACTTTAATTGGATTTGAGATATGTAATTCTACTGTGTGAAGGCTGGAAGTGATTCGCCCAATCCAGGACGCTCTTTTTCCAGACGTGCTATATTGCGTGACATGTATTCCATAGTACCAGGGATATGACATTTGCACACGCAATCTTCGCAACCAATATGATTTCCATTTTTACAACTATTAGATAATTCCTTTCTGTTCATCGTATATTTGACTATGTTGACTAATTTTAATTTTATCAACCACAAGCAGCTTTTAGTTCGTGATAAACATCGTACTAAATCAAGACAAACAGCATCATCTATGCCCCTAACATAAAATGCACATATCATGGATTCGGAATCGTCGAGACTTATAGTTTATAGAATAAGATTATCTCCCCGTTTGCATACCTTTTTACATCTCTAAGCTTTAGTGGCATGCCTTCTGATATCCGATTGCAACCTTCACCTTCTACTAACGTGGTTGCAGATCTCCCGCCAACTATCCGAGGAGATATGGTGACTATTAATTCATCCACAATACCGAGTTTTAAAACGGACCAATTCAGCTCTCCTCCACCCTCAACCAATATCCTCTTATAGCCCATTTGTTTCAACACTCTGAAAACCTTCCTAAGCTCGACCTTATTTCGTCCTGCAACTAGAACTTTTGCTCCAGTGCTCTCTATGCGACGGATATTATCAAAAGTAATCCTATTGGAGGTAGCCACTATGGTACTAAATTCATTGGCCCTTTTCAGGAGCTTAGAACTTGATGGAATTCTCCCCGTGCTATCAACGACTATCCTAGTAGGGGACCTTGAACTTGTTGCCCCAAACCTAACTGTCAGCTGGGGATCATCTATCAGCACTGTAGAAATACCTACCATTATTGCATCTACGGATTTCCTTAATTGGTGCACTCTCCTCAAATCGGTTTTTGATGATATAGCTGAATTACCATATCCCGTAGCTATTTTTCCATCAGCTGTCATTGCGGCATTAATAACAATTTTCAACTGCCTAACTGCCTCATTCATGAAATTACTGTCACAAATTGTCCGTTTATCATCATACCCATGATCGAACTTTGGCTTGCCCTTTGCACTATAGATGCATAAGGATCGTGGATAGGATAGAGGTCAATATGCCTTTTATCAATGAATAACAAGTCTGCGGATCGACCAGATTCAATGCAACCAGAATTTAGATGAAGAATTTCAGCTCCATTTACAGTAGCCATTTTCAATATATCCCGCGCACTTATCTGATGAATATGTCCTGCCCTTGAAACCTTCCAAATGTAGTCCATTTCCTTGAATAAATCTGGGGAATTAAGCATAACATTATCAGTTCCTAATCCTACTGTGCAACCCTTTCTTATCATATCACCAATTCTTGGGACGCCACAGCCTAGTAATCCGTTAGACCTCGGACAAACCACTACACCAATTTTATTTGTCGCAATAGCAGTAATGTCTTTGTCGGTTGCTTGGGTCATATGTATAACAAAGTCAGGATGGAGGAACTTGATTGCTCTTTCAACTTCAGTCAACCCAAACTTCCTAATGGACAGAGCGGCCGTTTCTTGAGACTCCGCTGAATGGATTGCAAGTATTCTCCTTGCCCCAAGGCTACTTGTGTTATTGTAGTTTCTAACCGCATCCGAATACTCGGTTAGAGAAGTATCGGTGTTTTCATTTGTCCCACTTATTCCTAGTCCATCCGAAACATCAAGTAAATCGAATATATCCCGTGGTATTGCAGAAGGATCCACTGATGATTCCACGGTGCCAGTGCCTGAATTAAATTGACGGTAAGAAGGGTTATAGTATTTCTCTTTTCTACCCAAGACTAGAGGTTTAATTTTTAAGCCGGATACAGCTCTCCTTAATAGTTTCACGCCGTCCAAACCTCCTTCACGGAAATCTGCAAACGCTACTATTCCATTTTTTAACATCGAAATCGCCGTGTATCTCATGAATGCCTCTAGGTGGATGGGATCAGTTTTGGAAAGGACCTTGCGTTTTATGCCTACAACTGGATCAACGGTCGATGATAAGTCAGGATCTAATGTAATGTCTTTTGCAATAGAATCTCCAATGTGTGTGTGCGCGTTTATGAGCCCCGGAAGTAGCAATAGACCTTCTGCATCAAAAACTGGTGATTCACTATCTCTGGGACTAGGATCCCTATCAGTCCCAATCCTAGTAATGATACCATCGTCAGAGATCTGGATGACTCCTCTTTCAACAAATACAAGATCAGGTCCTCTCAGAAAACTTGCGTTCTTTATGAGAACAGGCATTATATTTCATAAATTGAAACGTTTGTTCCATTATCTCTTAATTCTCTAATTTTATCAAGAGCCTTTGTTGCATTCATAGCAGCTTCTCTCCCCGTTTTTCCTTTTCCTATTCCACAATTTAGAGGAATTCGTGTATCTTCTGTAATCCCAAGCAGCATATTTTCTACCTCTTCTTTGAGTATATTGCTTGCTACTACCATGAAATTATCCCCACCAAGGTAAAAAGTAAGGCATTCTTTTTCCACAAATTTATCAACTAAACGTGAATAAATGCCGAAAATCATGGATGTTACTTGATAGGGAGACATTTTCAAGTTCAGTTTACTAAGTCCACTAACATCGATATGCATTATTCGGATATCGGCCTTATGATTTCCTAATTGATTTACATTCAAGTCATGTCCAAAGATTTCTCGAGACGCGATTTGGATTCCATTTTTTCGAGCTTCAAAAGCGCTTCTGTCCGCCTGAGTAGGAGTGTCACCGTAGCCCAATGCCATCGAAAATCCCAGCTGTGGATACAATTCGGTAAGTTCTCTTTGAATATCTACTAGTTCTGATATTAACAATCCATTGGTGATAGCAAAGTATTCATCAAATCTGTTAGGGTAGACAATGCAATGTTTTTCAGAAAATAATCGCTGGATATCGAAATAGATCCTTGCTTGAAGCATTTGTAATGTTGATTCTCGATCGCTACCGAGGGTTAGAGTCCATGGACCATATCTGTCTATCTTGATTATGGTTAAATGCATAGCTAACTACACTATCACTTTTGAAGAAGTACTCAAACCAGATCTTTGCGTCCTTAATTTTTTTAAGAGTCGTGTCATGCTGACAGCCGCAACTACTGTCCTTGAGGAAATAATCTCAACTCGATCTCTGGCTTGTTGGAGAGTCATATCTGGTCCACTGATGCCAAGTATGACAGGTTTACGATACTTTAAAGAAAGATCGATGAAGCTCTTGGCTACACTATTAGCAATTAACTCGTCGTGTTTTGTTTCTCCTTTGACAATTGCCCCGAGTGTAATTACTGCATCAACATCCCTTCGTTTCAATAACTCGCTAATGATCAGAGGCATGTCATAACAACCAGGGACATAACACAAATAAGTCAATGTGACATTGTTTTGCTTGTAAATGTTTTCTTTTGCAAGATCAGACATTTTATAAGTGATTTCTTTATTAAATTCCGATACAACTATGGCTATCCTGATCTTGTTCAAAGAATTTCATTATACCGCCTTGGCATAATTTGTCAGTTGGCTGCCTTCGAGTATAAGGATGTTATTCTCTCTAGCATACTTTTGAGCCCCGTCAATGGTCAATGCACGATGTGTATCTATGTCAAGCATCTCGCATACGACAACTGAGTGAGTAAGGCCTGAGACTTGGGCCAAATACATACAAAGTTCAGTATGACCTATTCTGTTATTAAGTAGTCCCTTCGACGCAATCAGGATTGGAACATGACCTGGAGCCCTGAAAGAATTGGAGAACATTTCAGGCCCATCTGAATTAATGTTTCTACACACCTCTGCGATTTTATTTATCGTTAATGCCCTATCGTAATCTGTAATGCCTGTATACGTATCACGGTGATTCACGGAAATAGAAAAAGCAGATCGATCACCATATGGGGCCCTGCTGAAACCAAGCTTCGAAAGCTTGGGGGCAGTAATAGCCATATGTTCCAAGATGTCATGCATGTACATCAAGCCCAGTCTTGATGCAGCTTCGTGACTGATCGCAGTACAAATCAAACCACCAGCTTGTCTTCGCAATATGCCAACATGCATTGGGGTTACGAACTCCGACGCGATCACCATATCAACCTCGTTCTCTCTCCCTTTGTCGTCATGAATAAGTACAAATTTGCCAGCTGAGAATGCGACTATTGCATCTTCAAGTGAATACAATCGAATATTAGTCGACATCAATTTGTTATATATCTTACTAATTTCTTAGTTATTACCAAAATTTTGGTAATTAATCACGTAGCGACTTAGCACATCAATCTCTATATTTACTAAATCTCCTCGTCGCTTTAAACCTAAGGTAGTATTTTCTAGCGTATAGGGAATGAGTGATACAGAAAATTTATTCTTTTTTCCATCGACATCATTTGAGGTGAGACTTATCCCATCAATCGCGATAGAACCTTTGTGGGCAATATAAGGCATGAGTGAATGATCTTCGCAAGTGATCCACATTTTTGTCCCCGTGTCTTTTCTTACAACTTCATCAATAGTTCCCACGCCATCAGTATGCCCTAACACCATGTGACCATCCAGTCTGTCGCCCAACCGCAGGCTCCTCTCAATATTAACTAAATCTCCTATTCTTAATTGCCCCATTTGCGATCTCTTAGTAGTCTCACGCACTAATTCAAATTCGACCATTGGATTTCGTTTGTGTATGACTGTCAAACAGGTCCCATTGAGATTCATACTGTCACCCAACTTGAGCCCTTTCAGTAATCTTATCGGGATTTTCAATTTTAGTCTCATGTGAGCAGAACGTCCCGATTCTTTATTCAAACTGGAGATTGATATCACCTCGCCTAACCCTTCAATAATTCCTGTAAACATAGCTAGTAACAATGAAATGAAGGAGTAAGTGCGTATTAAATTTCGCTGAAGGGTTGCAACGTGAGTTACCTCTTCTGTGTTTTTGTAAGCTTCGCCTATTGCCAATTGGGGTAAATTGTTAGGTATGGTCTACTGTAATCAATGTTTGAATAGAGTTCAGTCATAACGTACTGTTTCATTGTAAGTTACATTTTATAAATGGACATTTATCGGTCCTACAACCTTGAAGGGCGAATCGCGCGTAGTATAATCAGCGCAAAAGCTTCTTTATCGATAACATCGATGCAAATTTACCTGGTTAGGCCGAGAAGTGGACTTGGTATCATACTCTGGCCGGGACTATGATCCCATCATTCCTGGTAGTTTGATGGGTGTTCTATACGTCTTCGTCAGGTTTAAGCCCTCGCTAGTGGTAACAGTAACGAAGTCGAGTGGGACATTTTCAGGGGGCGATAACAGCAATTTCTGTCCTGGTGAAATTGATTCTATTGACTCAGTACTCTGTCCGCCATAATTTATTACAACGTTGGTTAGAGGAAGCTTACCAGTATTGGATAGAGCGACTCTCGCAGTACTGAACAGGTTTTGTTCGTCCTTAAGAGGATCTATATCGAGATTGTAATCTTCAGAAAATATGTTAAAACCATAGACTACTATCAGCAACCCTGATGACACAATTACGACACCTATAATAACAACAAGAATACCACGACGCATCCTCTATCTTAGATAGGGAGGGAGTGTATTTAACATTTGTTAGGAATAATGAGGCACTCCAATTGTTTGGCAAAGCCGAGCCCACAATACAATAAAAATTGATCAAGGACTTAGATCATTCTATCAAGGAACAATTTATACATTATTTATCTGAGGATCAATTTCAGAAGGACAACGGTTTGGGAGATTATTGGTATTTCGTTGCCATTGCCCATGAAATTTGAATATTTTTAACGATGTTGGTCATATTGCTATTAACAATTGTGAGATTGTCCAACTTATCAAATTGGTTGTATTTTATTTTGAGTGTGTAAATGACTTGAATCATAGTAGTACGTAACATATGTAGCCTTCAGAAAGTTGTATCTGAAAAACCTGTCATAAGCAACAGATAGTTTTGTCTTTTGTGTATATAGCTCTTTCACTTGCCAATTATTTTAGTTCTAATACATCCAATTTTAAGGCCTTTGTAGATTAGCATGATTCTTGCGTAATCTTACCCTACGGTCGTTGGCAATTCTATGATTAACGACAATGAATTTTCAATAATATTATGCTCAAGCTATAACATACACATTTGCAGGGTGCTGTGCTCAGGCCTTTGCATAAAATCCTGCTTTACGTTCGAAGATTTGGCCGTTTTGCATGGCTTTTCTTAAATACGTCTTGGCTTCATCCTCAGTAAATTTCCCAGTATTTATGAGTTCATCAATGAAGTTTCTTTCACTCACGTCATTCTTATCTTCTCCTGAAAGGGCATTAAATATCTCTATGAATAGCTTCAGTTTAGAGACTTCGCTGTGCGGCTTACCGTGAAGTACCCCTAAATCTACCTTCCCTGTATTCACATCCATACCTGCCGTTTCTAGCATTCTTTGCACTAAATATATTGCACGTTCAGCATCATCCGCTTCCACCCTGTCCTTTAACAACAATCGAGCTCGAGCAGTCGCTAACCTCACAAGACCTTCAAGTTGTCTGGGAGTAACGGTAATCATTCCCTCGGCTTCTACATTCCGCATTTTCATGTAATAGTCTTTAATAATATCCATTGCTTCATTCGATAGGGAAGGCTCAATTTGCTTTGCATATGCGAGATACTTACTAAGTAATTCAGTATCAATTGCGGGTTGAGCAGCTCGATTAGCATCTCTATGAATTTCCAGGATATGGCTTGCAACTCGACTATCTTTTTCTCTTTCTGGGGTGTCTCGAACTACAAAAATAAGATCAAATCTCGTAAGAAGGGGGATTGGTAGATTGACGTTTTCTGTAATATTCTTGAAAGGATCATATTTTCCATACATTGGGTTAGCAGCAGACAGAATAGACGTTCTTGCATTCAAAGTAGCTACGATTCCACCTTTCGCAACAGAGCAAGTTTGCTGCTCCATTACCTCATGCAATGCAGATCGATCTTCCGGTCTCATCTTGTCAAATTCATCAATGCAAACCAATCCTTGATCTCCCAATACGACTGCTCCTGCCTCGAGCATCATTATTCCAGATTTGTCCCTAATTACAGCTGCAGTTAGTCCGGCCGCAGTAGAGCCTCTTCCTGAAGTATAAAGCCCCCTAGGAGCTATCTTTGCCGCAAACTTTAACATCTCGGATTTCGCCGTACCTGGGTCACCTACTAGGAAGACATTCATATCTCCTCTTCTGGTTGATCCGTCGCTAAGTTTCTTTGTTAAACTGCCTACGATCAACAGTAAAATGGACTCTTTTATCACTTCATGTCCGTATACGTGTGGGGCAAATGATGCAATTAATTTGTCATATGCATCAGGTTTACTAGACACAGTTATGATCTGTTTTTCATCTTCGCTTCTTATAGTTAGACGCTCTATTGTGCGTGAGTCCTTATTCCCAGCTCCTCCACCAAGATATTCGATATTATTGCCTTCCATTCTCAGTCTGAATAGACTGGTTCTGATCTGTGGAGAGATTTGCTCTTGTTCTATCCGCACAATTCCAGTTAGCATAATTCTATCACCGGGACGACATTGGTCAACAAGGTCTCCCATAACAGTCACTTCCACATAATGTGGTAATTGACCAGCAGGCAAATCCTCAGGAAGCTCTTGAAGTCGTACCAATTGAAAATCAGTAAATATGCTATTCTCTGGATCCATTTCAAGCTCTTTTTCTGCACAATTAACGCATTTTGTTGGTTTCTTCAATAACAGACCTTTGAGCTGAGCCTCATTAATCGTTTGACAATTCATACATCTATACCCGATCCTCTTAGCTAAGGGCTTAACTTCTGATGATCTTACAACCATGCCCCAGACCCCTATTAGCTTATCGATAACCTCTGCATTAATATCACGTAAAGTTCTCTGAACTGAATAATTGCCAATCCTAACTTTAACGCTGTCGATTATCTCTTCAGCGTAATCCGGATGAATCTCATTCAATACTGTCATGACTGCAGAGTTAAATGCTTCAAGCATCTCATCAGGACGGTGAGTCATTTCCTTTGCAAGTTCAGGAGTAAAAGTATCAAAATCAATATAGTCGATTACAACAGATGTAGAGCCGAGGGCCATCATGTGATTTATTCTTTCAAAGTACTTGTAATTGCCCAGGTTATCCTTAAAACCTCGTAGAAATCTTTCCAGTTCATTTGCTAAAGATGCAGTGGTCTGCTGTTCAGTCAAATTTCTTTAAAACCTTTTTTTTGAATACGGCAGTCGATTCATGAATAAATTCATACAATTCACGCTCCTCCACTGATAATTTTTCTCGTATTGTCGGTGTTAGCTTGGAGGCTGCAGCCAACTTGACAATCTTTTCGATTCTGGATACAACGAATGAGTTGAGCGATACAATTATTCTTTCACGATCCTTTTCGTCTAATGAGGAAAGATAGTCATTAACTCGGATGTAAAAGTCGGCATTTATGCCAGAAAGATCGTGGGCCCTTGCTATTCTTTCCAAGTTGAGTGTCCTTGAGACATATGCAGCGTCGTCCTTATCGTGTATTGTGACAACTCCTGACTCCGTGAGGGTCTGAGCAAGCCACCGCGGAATCGAGCCTATGTCGCCTTCCTTCGAATCGATAACAATCTCGTCAAGAGACACATCCAAAGCACTCTTGTACTGCACTTTGACATCTTCTACTAGGTATCCCAACTTATACGAATCTTGGATCCTTGTCAGTCGCTTCTCAGCTGAGAAGGATTGGTAGTCTGGCAGTTTAACACGCCTCCTACTTCTAACGTAATCATTCGGGTTATATTTTTTCTTATGACAGTTTTATTTAAGCGGAGGGTAAATCAAACATAACGTAGAGTAAGCGCAAAAATGAACATGATTTTGAGAGCTTGAAGTGAATCAGATTTCTTAGGTTCTATGAGTTCCTTGGGTTTCAAACTTTCTCTGCCAATTGGCTTCTATCACACTTATTAGTTACCCCTCCACCTGACGAATTCAAAGTTTCACCCATTACAGGTGCGGTATTTTAGCTAGTATGAATCATGAACATTCTATTGAACGTTTTAAACGACATTCGTATAAAGTTCATAAGGTAATTAGGCTATATCTAATCCGTATCCAACTGTTCATCTTGAACGTTATCGTGACTTGGGCATGAGATCATATCGAACCAGTCTAACATCTGCTAACTTTAACAAATTTGTTAACTATGTTAGTGATCAGTTTACAAAATCTGTCAACGCTGTTAACAAATACTTGAATAGTTATTTGGTGCTTAGGCACTGGTTTTCCAATACTCTATTGGTTGGAAGAAAATTAGCTAATATTATAAATGCCCAATAAGAGCCCAACATTTTCTTAGGTCTAGGTTTATTTCTGGAACGATCGCTTAGTGAGAGGAAGGTAAACTACATACTTTTGTATCACAAGTCACGCAGTTCCTGGACATTTCTTTCAACTAGATCAAATCCTTGCTGCCAAAAGGCTCTGGACGAGATGTCGATTCCAATGTCAGACAAGATTTCCTCTGTCTTGCGAGATCCACCGGAAGAAAGCAATTTGTAGTATTTGGGTATAAATGACGACTTTCCCTCTTCTCTGAATTGCTGGTAAAGGGAAAGAACTAATAGATTTCCGAA
>Ga0081455_10000771_pt1 | contig 41335 bp, 43 predicted proteins | sample TabmetS3T2R1_FD_70207 | JGI IMG/M metagenome (GOLD analysis project Ga0081455, IMG submission 70207) | Tabebuia heterophylla rhizosphere microbial communities from the University of Puerto Rico - S3T2R1 | ecosystem: Host-associated > Plants > Roots > Rhizosphere ... | reverse complement strand
GCCCGAACAATGCGCCCTTGGTCTGTTCCGAGGCCGCGCCGCAATCCAACACCTCAACGCTCTCCGTGCCCTGCTCGACGGTCATTTCCAGGTTGCTCACAGCAGTTCTCCTTGATGATGAATGATCGGTTCCGTGAATCCGCGCCGTGTGCTCGCAGGCGCCCGGCGACGGGGCCATCGAGGGCCTCAGCCTCGCGTACTGCGTGAGAGCGCTTCGGACTGCTCTGCCCGCTGCGAGGGCTGCCCCGCCCTCGTCTCAATTGGGGTCGTGCGACGCGCGCCGCGCGCCGCGTCCTTCCGCTGGACCTTCGTCATCGAGCACTCCTTGTCGAGATTCGGGGGAAAATCGAATTCGGGGTCGAGAAGTCGTCACTCGCACGAGTGGCGTACACACCGTGAGGCCGAGCTTGTGAATCCGTCAATAGTCGGGGGTCGGTCATTAGGAGTGCGCGCGGACTGCGCCGGTGTTCCGCTGTACTCATTCCGGCGCCGTATTTTGAGTACGAACTACAGACAACTACCCGGCCCGACTGGGACGCGGCGCCCGGCGGCGGGCGCGGCGCCGTGCTCCGCCGCGTCCCACGAGCCGAGTTCTGCATCCAGAGCGAGCGACTCTGTGACAGAGCTTGGTTTTTTGGCTTATCGGTCTCGTGGGACGCGACGGCCCGAAGGGGCATCGAGAACGAGAGGTTCAGTGGGTGATGATCGTGACGTCCTCTGACTCGAGGGCGTCCTCGCTCGCTGCACCCGGCGAGCCGGGTATGCAGGCAGAGCGCGACATCTCCATGAACCCCATCGTTCTCGTGAGCCGCGTCTGCACCGGTCTGTCTGGAGCGACGAAGCTCCGGCAGCGGATGCGGAACAGCGACCCGTTTCCCTTGCCCTTGCTCATGACGATCCCTGTCAGCTTCGAGCATCGGGGAAATTCCGCGGCCAGAGCGCTGTAGTCAATCCACCGACCACTCGCGCGCGCGCGAGCGCACTTCGACATGAGCCGCTGCGATTCGTAAGTCACTCAGTGAAATTGCGCGCCGACACAACCGCGGCGCCGCCGTGAGCGCGCGGCCGCGTCAGTGTCGGTCCGGGACTATTGGTTAACGGAAATTCCGCAAGGCCGCGTCTTTCATCACAGTACAGGAAAGGAACTCCATGCGAAGCGTCAACGGCTTGCGACGCTATCTTCTCGGTACCGCGCTGGGATTGGCGGTCGCTCACGAAGCGAGCACGGCGGACAAGCTCCGCAAGATCAGCGTGACCATCGACGCCGGCAGCGCGCCCGCGACGCTCGCCGAGCTCGTGCGTCAAACCGGCTTGCAAATCCTCTTCGAGGCGGATGCGATCCGCGGACACAAGACGCGCGCCGTGCGCGGCGAGCTCGATGCCGCCGAGGCGCTGCACCGGATGCTCGAAGGCAGTGGCCTCATCTTCGAGTTCATCAACGAGCGCACCATCGCCGTACGACCCACATCCCTGCCGCAAGCGACGGGGCACGAGGCCATCGTCCTGAGATAAACCGGTCCATCGGCTCAGTTGCGTCAGATTGGGCCCCATGGGACGGTCTACTGCCCGCATGAGCGACTCGAGCGAGGTGTATTACGTCGTCCTGCGTGGGGCCGGCCGCCAACCCATCTTCAATGACGACGACGATCGCCGCCATTTCACCCGAGTCGTTGCAGAAGCCGCGGCGGCGTGCGGCGTAACCGTGCACGCCTATTGCTGGCTGCGGACCGAGGCGCGGCTGGCCGCACAAGTCGCGGACGTACCGATCGCCCAGTTCGCCCAATACATCGCCGACAAGCACACGCGGCGGCTCAAGCGGCGCATTGCGCTGACCGGCTCGCTTTTCGAGCAGCAGTTCCGCGGCGTGCTCGTCGACGGCCAGACCGAGCTGCCCGAGCTCGTGCGCCACATCCATTTGGCGCCGCTGAAGGCGGGGTTGACGGAGGACCCGACCGAGTACCCGTGGAGCAGCCACCTCGTCTATATCGGCTTGGAATTGGCGCCGTGGGTGACGACCGAGGCCACGCTGCGCCACTTCGCCGCGTCCGGCCCGGATCCGCGGCGGGGTTATATCGAATACATGAAGCGTGGCGCGATGGAACTGGATGCGCCGCCGGCGGCACCGGGAACCGCTCAGGACGCCGGAGGATCGGACGAGAGCCTCCGCAAGAAGTAATTGCGCACGAAGCGCATTAGGAAGTGAGGACGTCCTCCGCGAACTTTTCCGTTAGTCCACTCGGCACCGAATTCGAGCCCGGCGGATTGCCCCCGCTTGAGGCACAATGCCCATCGCTGCAACAAAACTGTGATTTTCGGACATAACGGTTACACGCGCGGCGCTCGTCAAGCAATGTGGGATACGGGGAAAAACCTGTTCGTGAAGTCTTCGGAGCTCGCCGTCGTTGCCGAGCTCGCGCGAGGCCTGCCCGCGGAGTGCCGGCAGGTGTTCACGCTCCGTAAGGTGTATGGGTATTCGGGCAGGGAAATCGCCGACCGGTTAGGGATTCCGGAACACGCTGTGGAAGAGCATCTCATCCAAGCTGCGCGCCGCTGCGCGCAGGCCGGTCCTGACAGCTTGGGACGACGCCCTTCACTGCTGAAGAGGCTGAGATTGCGCATCGTCCATCTATGAGCAACGCATCCGAATTCGAAGCGCAGGCTGCTGCGTGGCTCGTCCGCCGCGAGGCGGCGGATTTTTCGCCCGGCGATCTGGAGGCGTTCGATGCCTGGATGGCCGCCGACGCGCGTCATCGCGCCATCTACTTGCGCCTCGAGAACGCCTGGCGCCGCGCGGACCGGCTGAACCGCCTGCGCCCCCTGGACGGCAAGGTGGACGAAGACCTGCTGGCGCGCTCGCCCTTCGACCGCATCGAAGAATTCTCGGCCCTCGAGTCGACGCAGCGCTCGGCGGGCTCCGACGACAGCGCGCCGCCGTCGAGTATCGATACATCATCGACGAGCTCGCCGCGAAAGCGCTGGTTCATTCCGGTCGCGACGGCGGCCGTGCTCGCGATTATCGCTATCGCCGTGAGCGCGTGGTTCGCGCTCCAGCGCACCGGCTGGCAGCAATACGCAACCGACTTCGGCGGCTTCGAGAAGATCGTTCTCGATGACGGCAGTGTGGTTCACCTGAACACCAACAGCATCATGCGCGTGCGGTTCTCGTCCGAATATCGCCAGGTAGTACTGGACCGCGGTGAAGCGCTGTTCAAGGTGGCGCACGAAGTCACGCGGCCGTTCGACGTTCAGGCGGCGGGCACCACGGTGCGCGCTGTCGGCACCGAGTTCTCGGTGCGCGTACGCGAAGCGCGGGAGACCGGCGGTGGACAAAAGGACATCGAAGTGCTGGTCAAGGAAGGCCGCGTCGCCATCGATCCGGGGCCGTCCAAAGGGCCGGATCGCGCGACCGTCGTACCCAAGGCCCTCCCCACCTTGTCGGCCGGCGAGACCATCACGATCAGCGCAAAGCGCGTACACGTCGAAAAAGTCGCCGAGGCGGAAGTCTCGAAGAAGCTGTCATGGACCGAAGGGCGACTGTGGTTCGAGCGCCAGCGACTCGCGGACGTCGTCGCGGAATTCAACCGCTACAACCGCCGGCAGATGGAAATTGCGGACCCCGCAATCGCGGATCTGCGCATCGGCGGCGGGTTCGAGGCGACCGATCCGGAAAGCTTCATCGCGGCGCTCGAGCGCACGTTGGGCGTGCGCGCGTTCCCATCGCCGGACGATCCCGACGTCATTCGGCTCGTTGGCACGCAAGACTCACAACAATAGCCATACGCCGCGCGGAACGCCGCGCTCGGCGATTGGGATTCCTGCTCGTGCGTTGACCGACTCCGCCGCCCGGCCTATCGTGCCGGCGAAATCCAGGAGTCCTCCCGATGCACGCGCTGAAGGGAATCAGCGATTGGCTTGCGGCGAGCCCCGCGAGCCTGACCTTGCAAGGCGTGTCGTGGATCGTGCCGGCCGTGCAGACCCTGCACATTCTCGCGATCGCGGCCGTGCTGACTTCCGCGTCGATGATCAACCTGCGCCTCGCCGGCGTGGGCGCGCGAGCGCAGTCGTTGGCCGCGGTCGCGGCGCGCTTCGCGCCATGGGTGTGGTCCGCCGTTGTCGTGCTCGCTCTCTCAGGAGCGATCCTGATTCTGATCGAGCCCGCGCGGCCGCTGACCAATCCGGTGTTCTTTCTGAAGCTCGCGCTGATCATGGCGGTCGCGTTGCTGATGGTCGCGATCTCGCTGCTCCTGCGGCGGGACGAGCTCTATTGGGAGCGCTCGCGCACACGGCGCACGCTCGCGTGGAGCGTGGCCGCGCTGTCCTCTCTTCTCTGGATCGGAGTGATCTGTGCGGGCCGCTGGATTGCGTACACGCTGAGCGGCACGTAACGACATGGATGTTCATCCCTTCTTGAGCTGGCTGCAGGACACGCCGTTCGCCATCGTGGTACGAGAGAACGGCTACGTATTCCCGTGGGTGGAGTGCGCGCATGTCGTGGCGTTGTCGTTCGTCGTCGGCTCGATCGCGATCGTCGATCTGCGACTCCTCGGGCTCGCGTCGCTGAATCGGCCGGTGACCGCCGTGCTGAAGCAGATCCTGCCGTACACGTGGACGGCCTTTGGATTGGCACTCCTGACCGGAGGCACGCTCTTCATATCGGATGCAGTCGCGTATTGGGATGACGAGCCGTTCCGCATGAAGTTCGCGGCGATGGCGCTTGCCGGCATCAACATGCTGATCTTTCACTTCGTGACGGCGCGGAACATCGCGGCATGGAGTTCGGCGCCACGCACGCCGTGGAGCGCGAAAGTCGCAGGCGGGGTTTCGATGCTGCTGTGGGTCTTCGTGGTCGGCTTCGGACGCTGGATCGGCTTCACGGTGCGCTGAACGATTTCCAACCACGAGGGATGCGACTAGCATGCGCCCCGCATGCGCATTCAGCTTCCCGGCATTCGTCGCGACTCCAGCGAAATCACGTTCGAGTTCGAAGGACAAACGGTCCCCGCACGTGCGGGCGAAACGCTCGCCGCGGCGCTGCTGAACGCAGGGCATCGCGAGCTCCGCGAGTCGCACGTATTCGATGGCAAACGCGCCGGCATGTTCTGCGGCATGGGAGTCTGCAGCGAGTGCATCGTGCTCGTCGATGGAGTGCGGCGGCGTGCGTGCATGGAGCCGGTGAAGGCAGGATTGCACGTGAGACGGCATCCGTCGCGTGCGCCCGTTGGCGCGGGGGCGCGCGTTGCACTGCCGGAGCTGACGGTATCGCCCGACGTGCTCGTGATTGGCGCGGGGCCGGCGGGCTTGTCCGCCGCAGACGTTGCGGCGCGCGCGGGCTTGGACGTCCTGATCGTCGATGAGCGACGCGCGCCGGGTGGGCAGTACTTCAAGCAGCCGAACGCGGGGTTCGATCTCGACGCAGAGCGCCTCGACGCGCAGTTTCGTCGCGGCCGCGCGCTCATCGACTCCGTACGACGCAGCGGCGCGCAGCTGCTGTCGCAAGCAACCGTGTGGGGTGCATTCGCGCCTTGGCAGGTCGAAGCGAAAACGACGCTCGGCCGCATCTGCGTATCGACGCCATCTCAACGGCTGAACATTCAGCCGCGGCGGCTGATCATCGCCACGGGCGCGTACGAACGCAGCGTTCCGTTTCCGGGCTGGGACTTGCCGGGCGTCATGACGACCGGCGCCGCGCAGACGCTCTTGCGCGCGAATCAACTTGCGCCGGGCGCGCGCGTGCTGGTCGCGGGCAACGGCCCGCTGAACTTTCAGGTCGCGCGGGAGATGGCGAACGCGGGCGCTGAAGTCGTTGCGCTCGCGGAAGTGGCCGTCGCGCCGTCTGCGAGCGCATTGGCTTCATTGATGCGAATGACGCTGGCGGCTCCGCGGCTCGTGGCCGCCGGCTTTGGGGATCTCGCTGCGCTTCGGCGCAATGACGTGATCGTCCGCTATCGCCACGCCGTCGCGCGGGTCTCACCTGCCGAAGGAACGAATGGCCGCGCGTCGCTGATTGCGACGCTCGTGCGCATCGACGATCAAGGCTCCCCTATTCCCGCGAGCGAGCGGCACTTCACGGTCGATGCGGTGTGCGTGGGCTACGGCTTCCTGCCACAGAGCGAGATCGCGCGCGCGTTGGGTTGCGCGCACTCGTATGATCTCCGTCGCGGCGGACCGATCGTCGAGCGTGACGTGGAGTGCCGCACGAGCGTTCGCGAAGTATTCGTCGCCGGCGACGCAGGCGGCCTCGGTGGTGCACACATCGCGATGAGCCAGGGAACGCTTGCGGGGCTCGCCGTTGCCCGCGATCTCGGCAAGATGTCGGACGAGGCAGCCGCACGCGACGCGCGAATCGCACGTCGCATTCTGCAACGACACGCGCGCTTTCAGGCGGCGCTGTGGTCTCTATTTCGTGGGCCGCTCTTGATCGACCAACTCGCCGACGACGACACGCCGCTCTGCCGCTGCGAGGGAGTCACCAAGCGCGCGTTCGCGATGCTCGTCGAAGCCAGCGCGTCGCTGGGCGCGATCAAACGCCAGTGCCGTGCCGGCATGGGCGGCTGCCAAGGGCGCTACTGCGCAACTGTGATGGCGGAGCTGATCAAGCGCCGCACCGGCGCCTCAGTAAGCGAGACAGACCTGTTCGCGCCCCGCCCGCCGTTCCGTCCGATACCGATCGGACTCATTGCGAGCGCCGAGCACATCAAGGCGTGAACGCCCGCACGTCGACATCCACCGGCGGCGGCTTCCCCTGCACGAGACTCGCGACGATCCGGCCCGCGAGCGGCCCCGCAGTAAATCCCACCCAAGGGAAGAACGAGACGTAGAAGCCCGGCACGCTCGAACACTCGCCGAGTATCGGCCGCCAGTCTTTCGTTCCGTTCACGACGCCTGCCCATGAGCGCACGACGTGCAGGCTTGCGAGCGCGGGCACCACGTCAATGGCAACGGCAAGATTTCGCACGAGCGACTCGGCATCGACCACGGGTCGCTGCTGCGGGTCGAGCGCGGCGGGCCAACCACCGCCGATGATCAGCGTGCCCTGCGCAGTCTGCTTGAGCGTCAGCATCGAGCCTGTGTAGTACAGGAGATGCGGCACCAACGGCGCGACGCGCTCCGTCACCGACGCTTGAATCGGTTCCCCCTCGATCGCGAGCGTTACGCCTAGCATGGCCGCGATGCGCGCGGCATCCGCGCCCGCTGCGTCGACAACACGCGCACCGTCGAAATCGCCGCGATCGGTGTGCACACGGAAGCCGCCGCTTTGGCGCGCTACTCCGATCACGTTCGTGTACGTGCAGATCTTCGCGCCGTGCTGAATCGCGCGCGCCGCGAACGCCGGTGTCGCGCGCAATGGGTTGGCATTGCCCTCCGTCGCACAGAATGCGCCGCCGATCATCGTGTCCGACACGTACGGCGCAAAGTCACGCAGCGCTGTGCGATCGAGCAGCTCGACGTCGAGCCCGTGCCGTCGCTCGATCCGCGCTTTGCGCTCGAGCCGCCGTAGGTCCGCCTCGCTCGAAGCCACGATGAGACCGCCCGTCATGGCGACTTCGAGATCGGTACGGAGCATCGCCGGCAACTCGCGCCACAACGCCACCGCCGCAGTCATGAGATCCAACACCGGTGCGAAGCCGGCCATCCACGCGTCGCCTTCCTCTGCGAACGGCTCGTAGGGAATCTGTCCATGCAGTCCGCCGGCATTTGCTCCGGACGCCTGAGTATTCAAATCGTGTCGCTCGAGCAGCAGCGTCGAGACGCCGTCCACCGCTAGAAAGTACGCCGTTGCCGCGCCTGCGAGTCCTCCGCCGATTACGATCACGTCATGCATGCCGCGAAAGCCTAGCATCGATTGCAAGCGCTTGTGCGCTGTGGTAACTCGTGTGCGCTATGAGCACAACCACTTCGGCGCCGAAATTCCGCGGCAGCCACACAGTCATGGTCACGCCGTTCACCGCTGAGGGAACGCGCATCGACTATGACGCGCTGTATCGTTTTCTCGATTGGCAGATCGCCGTGGGCGTGCCGGGTGTCATCGTTCTCGGCACGACGGGCGAGTTTCTGACGATCTCGGACAGCGAGCGACGGCAGCTCGTCGACGCCACCGTGCGGCACGTTCGCGGTCGCATTCAAGTCATGGTGGGCACGATGAACGCTCACACACCGAACGCGGTTCGCTACAGCAAAGAAGCCGAGGACTTGGGCGCCGACGGGCTCATGATCGCGCCGCCGTACTACTACACGCCGACGGACGACGAGGTGTTCGAGTACTACCGCGCGATTGCGAGCGCCGTGTCCGTTCCGATCATGCTCTACAACAATCCGCTCACGACGAACAAAGACATGTCGGCGGAGCTCGTTGCGCGCCTGACGGCCTCATTCGAGAACGTTCGCTACATCAAGGAAGCGAGTCAGGACGTCGCCCGCGTCGCCGACATCGTGCGCGAGACCCACGGCACGATGAACGTGTTCGCGGGCGAGCGCATCGTCGAGAGCTTTCTTCTGGGCGCAGTCGGATACGTGAATCCCTACGGCAACTACATCCCATACGCCACATCGCGCATCTGGGACTATCTCGTCAGGGGCCGCATCGACGACGCGCGAGCCATTCAGCGGCTGGTGTCCGCGATTGATCACATCATTGCGGCGGGTCACCCGACATACGGGCATCAGTGCTACTCGAAGGCGCTCGCCGCCGCGGTGGGCTATCCGATGGGCGACGTGCGCGCGCCGCTCACGACGTTCGCGGCGCTCGGACAGGAAGGCAGGACGCGGTTGGAAAAGATCCGCAAGCTCATCGACGATCTGGATCGACTGATGGAATCGCTCGAACCCCGCAAGGCCGCGAACGGCTGAGCACCGCATGAGTACCGAGCTGCCCGCCCTCTTCCGACCCCTCACGATTCGCGGACTCACGTTTCGCAATCGTGTCGTCGTGAGCCCGATGTGCCAGTACTGCTCGACCGAAGGGTTCGTGAACGAGTGGCACCTGCGACATCACGCTCGGTTCGCGCTGGGCGGTGTCGGTGGCGCGTTCGTCGAAGCAAGCGGCGTGACGCGCAACGGGCGCATCACGCCCGGCTGTCTCGGCATTTGGAGCGACGATCACATTGTGGGGTTGAAGGAGATCGTCGCCATCTATCACCGCGAGAGCATTCCGGTCGGAATGCAGTTGGCGCATTCCGGCGCCAAGGGCAGCGTGTCGACCCCGTTCGAGAAGAACCCGGACGACGCGAACAAACCGCTGTTCAGGGTCCGCCCCGCGGAGGCGTGGCATGCGTGCGGGCCGAGTGCCGTCACGCTGATTCCCGGGTACCCGTTGCCGCATGCGCTGGCGCAGAGCCAAATTGAAGAGCTGATCGCGGCCTTCGTCGCGGCGGCGCGCCGAGCGTTGCATGCGGGCTTCGACCTCATCGAGATTCACGGGGCGCACGGCTACCTACTGGGTGAGTTCTTCTCGCCGCTGACGAACCGACGCGACGACGAGTGGGGCGGCGATCTCGCGCGCCGCATGCAGTTTCCCCTGAAGGTGGCTGAAGCGGTGCGGAACGCCATCCCTGCGAACATGCCACTGTTCTACCGAACGTCCGTCGAAGACGGTGTCGAGGGTGGCGTGCAACTCGCCGATTCGATCGCGCTCGCCGGTGAGCTGAAGAAGCGCGGCGTGGACCTGATCGACTGCTCAGCGGGCGGTATCAACGGACCCTCCGGCCGCGGCGCGTTCCCGATGGGTCCCGGCTATCTGCTGCCCTATGCGTCGGCGATCCGCAGCGAGGCTCACGTGGCAGCGATGGCGGTCGGGATGATCGATACATCGTCCCTCGCGAACGCCGCAATCGAGCGCGGTGACGCCGATCTGGTCGCGATGGGGCGTGGGCTCATGGCCGACCCGAACTTCCCGTACCACGCGGCGCTCGAGCTCGGCCACCCCGAACCGCACGACGTCCTGCCGCTCGAGTACTCGTTCTATCTGAAGCGCAAAGCGGCGCTACTGAAGGCTACGCCGGCAACGCCGCGGTGATACTGCGCGAGGCATCGAGCAGCTCGTTGAGCAGCTTCGATTTCATGTCCGCGATCGTGATTCGCGACGTCGGGCAACACACGTTCAGCGCGGCCACGACGTCTCCCGCGCGATTGCGAATCGGCACCGAGAGAGAACGCAGCCCGACGTCGAGCTCCTGATCGACCATCGACCAGCCCTGCTTGGCAGCCTCGTGGATGGCGCTCCTGAGCTTCGGCTTCGAGGTGATGGTGTTGGACGTGAGCTTCTTCAGCTCGACGTTGCGGATGTAGCGATCGATCTCCTTGTCCGGTAACGCCGCGAGCAGCACGCGGCCCGTCGACACGGCGTGGGCCGGCGCGCGGCTGCCGACGGGGACATTCACATTGATGCGCCGGCGGCCGCTGGCGCGGCAGATGTAGAGCACTTCCTCGCCATCGAGCACGGCGACGAAGCACGACTCGTTGAGCCTCTTCTCCAACGCGCTCAGCGTCGGTTGCGCCAGCTCGCCGATGGTCATCGACGAGAGCGCGGAAAAGCCCAGCTCCAATACTTTCGGCCGCAGCCCGAAGTACTTGCCGTCGGTCTCGGCGTATTCCTCACGCACCAGTGTCAACAGAATGCGTCGCGCGCTCGCGCGCGTGAGCCCCGAGAGTCGCGCCACTTCGGTCAGCGTCATTTGCGGCTTGTTGCGGTTGAAGCTGCGGATGACGTCGAGCCCTTTCACTAGCGAGTTGACGACATCCCGATCGCCGATTTCCGCGTCGCGCGTACGCGCCATGATTCGTTTGGCCTGCGAAAGTCTTGGGGCGCGCATTGTCGCGCATTCCCCGTGTTCGCGATACGGACTACCATGCGCTATTCGCACATCCGCGATCTGTACCGAGGGAATGGCAATGGCCGCTCTGGCAGAGATCGACAAGCGTCACTTCTTTCACCCGTTCACGGCACTCGCGAGTCACGAGCAGGCGGGACCACCGGCCGTCATCGTCAAAGGCAAAGGCGTGTGGCTGGAGGACGACCGCGGGCGCCGCTACATCGACGCAATGGCCGGGCTGTGGTGCGTGAACGTCGGGTACGGCCGGCGCGATATCGCGGACGCGCTCCAGCGTCAGGCAATGGAACTGTCGTTCTGCCACTGCTTCTCGGGTCTGTCCTCGGACAAGCCCGTGCTGCTCGCGCAGCGGCTCATCGAGATGGCGCCCGTGCCAATGGCGCGCGTCTTCTTCGGCAATTCCGGCTCGGATGCGAACGACACGCAGGTGAAGCTCGTCTGGTACTACCAGAACGTGCGCGGCAAGCCGCTCAAGAAAAAGATCATCGCGAGACAGCGCGGCTACCACGGCGTGACCATCATGTCCGGCGGCATGACGGGCCTGCCCGGCGTGCACGCGGGCTTCGATTTGCCACTGCCATTCGTGAAGCACACCACGGCGCCGCGCGCGCTGTGGGAAGGCGCCGGGCTCAGCGATGCGCAGTTCGTGAATCGGCTCGTCGAGGATCTCGAGGAGCTGATTCACGCCGAAGGTGCGGAGACCATCGGCGCGATGATCGTGGAGCCGGTGATGGGCGCCGGCGGCGTGATCGTGCCGCCGGAAGGCTACTATCCCGCGATTCAAAGCGTGCTCGCGCGGCACGACATTCTGCTGATCGCAGATGAAGTGATCTCGGGGTTCGGTCGCCTGGGCAAACCGTTCGGGACGCAGATGTTCGGATTGCGGCCGGATCTGATCACCCTCGCGAAAGGGCTAACGTCGGCGTACGCGCCGCTTTCGGCATGCCTCGTTTCGGAACCGGTTTGGCGGACGCTGCTCGAGGGCGAGAAGCGCTTCGGCGCCTTCGGGCACGGGTACACGTACTCCGCGCACCCCGGGCCGTGTGCGGCGGCGCTCGCCAATCTCGATCTGATCCAGCGCGATCGATTGGTCGACCAGGCCGCTGCGCGCGGTGCGTATCTCATCCGCGCGCTTCGGCAGGCATTCGACGGTCATCGACTCGTCGGAGAAGTGCGCGGGATGGGGCTGATGGCTGCAGTGGAATTCATCCAGCGACGTCATCCCGTGACGGCTTTCGATCCCGCGCTCAAAGTCGCGCCGCGCATCGTCAAGGCCGCGTTCACGCGCGGCGTGATCGGGCGCGCGCTGCCGAGCGCCGACACGATCGCGTTCTCGCCGCCCTTCGTGACCTCCGAAAAGGAAATCGACGTAGCGGTGGGCGCATTCCGTGAGGCCGCGGACGAAGTCCTACAAGCGCTGATCCGGGAAAGAGCTGTCGTATAGGCGGACAATGGCCGGGCGATGCGTCCGCCCAGCCGTCAGCTCAGCGCCAGGCTTGCCGCGCTTCTGTGCGCGATGCTGTGCTGGCTCGCGCCGGGTGCATCCGCGGAGCCAGCCGAGGGAACGGCCGGCGCCGATGGCATCTCCGTCGACGCGTACGACGCCCTCGCACGCGATCTCCTACTGCGGATCGACCTGATCGGCCGGGACGAGGGCAATCTGTCGCGCGCGCTACTCGCGCCGCTATTCGAGCTCGGCAAGCTCTACGTCTCCGCCGATCAGTGTCAGAACGCGATTCCGATCATCCAGCGCGCGATCTTGTTGAGCCAGCGGCTCGATGGACTGATGAACGGCCAGCAGTTGCCACTGTACGAGCCGATGCTCGAATGTTTAGTCGCGCGCGACATGCTGAGGGAGTTGCAGCGTGCGCTCGATCAGATCCTGCTCATCAACGAGAGCGCGTACGGGAGGGACGATGTCCGCATGATGCCTGCGCTGGCACACGTAGCGGAGTGGTACGAGGAAGCCGGGCTCTACGACGATGCGCGACAACTCTACAACCGCTCGATCAAGATCGCGCGCAGAGCCGGCGGCGACCAGGACGAGCGGATCGTCGATCCCTTGCGCGGCCTGTCGCAGACGTTTCGGCTCGAAGCGCAGTACGAGTCCGAGCGCAGCGTCGCGCTGAACGCCGCAGGTGAGCGCGCGCTCGAGCGCGCCGCGGCGATCGTGCGTGCGAACCCGGGTAGCGATCCCAAGCGGCGCATCGACACGTTGCTCGAGCTTGCAGATTGGTATCAGATGAGCGGCGCGATTCGGGATGCGGCGAAGGCTTACAAGGAAGTGTGGAAGGTGGCGATGGCGAGCGGCTCGTCGCCCGCCGAGGGGTTCGACGGCCCCGAGCCGATTTTGTATCGCGCGCAGATCGGGACGGCGCTACGCCGGCCACCGCCGGATCGTGAGAAGCTGCGGCACTATTGGGTGGACTTCGAGTTCACCGTGACTCGCCGTGGCGAAGTCACTGACGTCGTGGTCACGGACGCGACAGCGCCGAAAGACCTGCAGTTCAGCCTCGCCGAGAACTTGAAAAGGACGCACTACCGGCCGCGCTTCTCCGATGGCGAGCCGACGGACACTCGCGGCGTGAAGATCCGGCAAGGGGTGTGGGCGAGCAACTAGCAGCTGCCAGAAACGTGCGCCGCCCTAGCGGCGCGCTCGGCGCTCGGCGCTCGGCGCTCGGCGCTCGGCGCTCGGCGCTCGGCGCTCGGCGCTCGGCGCTCGACGAAGCGACAGTACAAGCCGAGCCCGCATTAGCCAACGGCCATGTCCTTCGTCAACTCTCGCCGCGCGCCCGCAGCTCGCGTAGCACTTCCAGCTCGATAGCCGTCGGCGCTGCAGTCTCGGAAACCTCGTCCGCAAACTGCAGCTCCCACGCCGTCGCATCGATCACCTGCTGTCGCGTCACGCCGGGATGCAGGCTCACTACCTTCAGCTCTCTCGTCACCGCGTCCGGTTGCAAATGACACAGATCGCTGATCACCTGCGTCGGCCCCTTCGTTCTGATCCCGAGCCGCTCGCGCGCATCGAACCCCGTGCCATGTCCAAATGTCGTGAGAAAGTCGAGCTGCGCCACGAAGCTGCGTAGCGACTGCTTCACGATGACGAAGATCTCGCGGCACTGAATCCCCGCCTCCGACGCCCCGCCGGCTCCCGGCAACCGCGCCGTCGGCCGCTCATACGCGCCGACCGCCGTCGTGTTCAAGTTGGCATAGCGATCGATCTGCGCGGTGCCGAGAAATCCCACCGTCATCCGCTCGCCCTGCAGCCAATAGCGGAACATCTCCGGCACGGAGCACGTCATCAGCGCCGTCTCGCACAGCTCCCCGTCGCCGATCGAAAGCGGAAGTGTCCGCGGCCGCGTATCGATCGTGCCGCTCTCGTAGATCAGCGTGATCTCCGGCGCATGCGTCAGTCGCGCGAGATTGCACGCCGCAGACGGTGCGCCGATACCGACGAAGCAAACGTCGTCGTTCGCGAGCAGACGCGATGCCAGCACCGTCATCATTTCCTGGGCGGTGTACGCGCTCACGCCGTTTTCCGGGCATGAGCCGCGAAGGACTCGGGCCCTTTGCGCATGACATTGGAGCCGATCCAAGCGCTGAAGCCGTCGCGATCGCGCGAGATGCGATCCCACGCGACATAGAATGCATTGCTGCGTGGGTAGTACCCGTGTGCGTATGACGGAAACGCGCCACCCGGCACGATCGCAATCACATCGATGGCCCAGCTCGGAAGTACGCACGCGTTCGGCGACGTGCACCGAAGCGCTTCCACTCGCTCCTCCGCCGTGACGAGCACACGCTGCGCCGACAACGCGGCCTCCTTCTGGACGCCGACGATGCCTTCGATCAGCACGTTGCCCTCCTCGTCGGCCTGCTGCGCGTGAATCACCGCTGCATCGAGCCGCATGGCCGGCACCGCCGCCAGATCCTCGCCGGTGAACGGACACGTCACCGTCCGAATATTCGGATTGAAGCGAACGAGATCGGCCCCGCGGAACCCGCGCAGCACCGCGAACGGCAGATTCGCTGCGCCGGCGTCGTACGCGGCCGCCATCGACGCGTGCGTGTACTCCTCGATCTCGAGGCCAAGCGGCCAGGTCTGCTCGAGGGCATCGCGTACGCGGTGAAGCGAGCCCACGCCGGGATTGCCACACCACGAGAACACGAGCTTGCGCGCCATGCCGCAGCCGATCATCTGGTCGTAGATGATGTCGGGGGTCATGCGCACGAGCTCGAGATCCCTGCGTCGCTGGCGAATCGCTTCGTGCCCGGCCGCGAACGGAATCAGATGCGTGAAGCCCTCGAACGCGACGCGATCGCCGTCGCGCACGACTGCTTCGATGCCCTCCGCGAGCGTTACGAAGCGGGCGCGCACGCATCGCCTCCCTGAACGCGATAGACCATGCGCTCGTGACCGCTCGTCCACACATGTACGTAGCCTGCGAGCAAGGCATCCACCTCCGCGGCCGCGGTATCGACGAGCAGGCACTGGTCGGGAAGCGCCAACAGCTTCGACTTCGCCGCAACGACGAGCAGATTGTCGCGGCCGACCCGACGAATGACTTCGGCGCTGATCTGCTGGTTGCCGCGGCCGAACAGATAGCCCTGGCCGCCGACGATGCTGATGACGATGCGCGCCGCAGACATCGACTCCCGCAATAGCGCAAGCAGCTGCGCCTCCGACGCGTCGAGCACAATCGGCTTGCCACCAGAGGCAACGTCGACACCGTCCAGCGTTCCGTCGAACCCGAGGCACTGCTTGACGACGCGCATCGTCGTGCCCGGTCCCAGGATGGTCAGCGCGCCGTCATGCGCGAGCTCGGCGGCGCGCCGGCAGGCACTCCGCAAATCCCCGACGTCATCGAAACGCGCGGTTGATTTGGCGTACTGAGTAAGGAGGGGCACTCGTGGCGTGCGAGCGAAGCCGAAGAGGCGCGGTGACGCGCGCTCGCCGTCGCGATCCATGATCTCGGCGTTTTCGACGGGAATGGCCTTCTGATCACAGAGGAAGCGGCCGGCGACTTCGCCCGCGTGCACAGCCGAGCTCGCAAACACCGCCGAGTGCATCTTCACGCCTGCTGGAATGCCCAGAATCGGTACCCGCTCGCGGACGACTTCGAATATGTCACGCGCGGTGCCGTCGCCGCCGGCGAACAGCAAGAGATCGACCCCAGCGCTCATCATCGCCTCGGCTGCACGCTTGGTGTCGGCCGCGGTCGTCTCTGCGCGCACCGACGTAGCGATGACCGTGGCATCCAGCCGAGCCGCGCGCGCTGCCTCTTCTCCCATCGCCGCAGCAGCAGTGAGTATTTCGAGCGTGCGACGCCCGCGAGTCGCCGCTTGGGCACTGCCGACGTGTGCCGGCGTGCTGCGAGCGACAGGCTCGTGCACATTGGCGCGGTCCAGAGCCTGCAACGCGCGTGCAGCATGCATCGCCGCTCGCGGCTGCGCGCCCAGCGCCCGCGCGCGCTCCGCCGCGCAATCGGTGCCTTTCAGCGCTACCGCCCCGCCCATCCCGGCGATCGGGTTCACGATGAGCCCGAGAGTCATAGCGTGAATTCTAATCGCGCACAGAATTCGGGATGCGCACAATTTGACTTGCGTGCGCGAACGGCGCGTCGCTAGCATGCCGCGATTCGCACAGGGGGAACGCGATGCCAGAGCGCGACGCGCCGCTCGCAGACGAGCAGCCACATCCCGGGGCTCACCCCTTCATGCCGAGCTCGCTCCCCGACGCCAAGGCGGCGATGCTCGCGAGCATCGGTGCGCCGTCGCTCGACGCGCTGTTCGAGCAGATCCCCGCCGACCATCGCTGCACGCGCCCCTTGGTGCTGCCGGATGCGATTACTTCGGAAGCCGAACTGCGCGCGCATCTGCTCGAGCTCCTGAGCAAGAACATCTCGTGCGAAGAGAATCTGAGCTTCCTGGGCGGCGGCTGTTGGCGGCACTACGTGCCGGCCGTGTGCGACGAGATCGTCGGACGTAGCGAGTTTCTGACGTCCGTATGGGGCACGTCGTCGTCGGATCACGGGCGCAATCAGGCGTGGTTCGAGTTCTGCAGCCAGCTCGGCGAGCTGCTCGGGCTCGAGATGGTCGGCCTGCCCGTCTATAGCTGGGGTTGCGCAGCGGGCCATGCGTTGCGAATGGCATCGCGCATGACGCAGCGGCGGCGCGTGCTGGTGCCGCGAAGCATCTGTCCCGAGCGCTTATCGATTATTCGGAATTACTGCGGACTGCCGCAGATGTCCGATCCCATTTGCGTGGAGCTGGTCGACTTCGAGCGGCACAGTGGTCTGCTGAGCGTCCCTGATCTGAAGACGCGGCTCGGTGGCGGCGATCCCGTCGCCGCGGTGTATGTCGAAACGCCCTCCTTCTTCGGCCGGATCGAGCCGGGCATGAGCGCCATTGCGCAGGCCGTGCACGATGCCGGCGCGGAATTCATCGTCGGCGTCGATCCGGTCTCGCTCGGTGTGCTCGCTGCGCCCGCCGAATATGGCGCAGATATCGTCGTCGGCAGCACGCAGCCACTCGGCATTCACATGCACGGCGGCGGCGGTCTCGGCGGCTTCATCGCCTCGCGCGACGAGCCGCGCTATGCGCACGAGTATCCGACGCTGATGCTGAGCATCGCCGAGACCACCGTGCCCGGCGAGATCGGCTTCGGCATGAGCCTCATGCACCAGAGCTCGTACGGCTCGCGCGACAAAGGCAAGGACTGGACGGGCAATTCCACCTACCTCTGGGCCATCGCGAGCGCCGTGTACATGTCCATGCTCGGGCCCACGGGCTTTCAGGAGCTCGGCAACTCGATCTTGCAGCGAAGCCACTACGCCGCGAAGCGCCTCGCCGAGATCGAAGGCATTCACGTGCCCTATGCGAGCGGGTTCTTCAAAGAGCTGCTCGTCAACGTCGACGAGACGGGCCGCACGATCACGGATCTCAATCGCGCCCTCCTGCGAGCTCGCATCTTCGGCGGCCAAGATCTGTCGGAGGCGTTTCCCGATCTCGGCCAGAGCGCGCTCTACTGCATCACCGAGCTGCACACGAGGGCCGACATCGACCGCCTCGTCGCCGCCATCAGGGAGTGGATTCGGGCATGACCCTCCGTCGTTACCACGGCGCCACCTGGGACGAGCCCCTCGTCATGCAACTCGGCGCGCCGGGCCGCCGTGCGCTGCGCTTCGCGCCTGTCGAGCGCGAGATTCACAATGCGATCGGCTCGGCGATCAACCTCATTCCGGCCGGTGCCCGGCGCCGCAGCCGGCTCGTATTGCCCGAGCTCTCCGAGCCGGAAGTGCTCCGACACTACCTGCACCTCTCGCAGCAAACCTTGGGAATGATGGGCATCAGCCTCTTCGGCACGTGCACGATGAAATACAACTCGCGCATGTGCGAGGCCGTGACGTCGCGGCCGCAGTCGGCCGAGACGCATCCCGCACAGCCCGAAGAGACTCTGCAAGGCTCGCTCGAAATCCTCCGCCGCTTCGATCTGATCCTGCGCGCCCTGTCCGGCATGGATCAGTTCGTGTTCCAAGCGGCGGGTGGCGCCGATGCCGCATGGGTATTCGTGTGCCTGGCGCGGGCATTCTTCGGTACTCGCGGCCAACTCGCGGAGCGCAAGGAGATCATCACCAGCATTCAAGCGCATCCGTGCAATCCGGCCACGGCCGCGACCGCGGGATTCAACGTCATCACGTTGCCTTTGGAAGCGAACGGCTATCCCTCGACAGATGCTCTGCGCGCGGCCGTTTCGCAGCAAACCGCGGCATTGATGATCAACAACCCGGACGACATGGGCGTCTACAACCCGAACATCAAGGACTGGATTCGCATCGTCCACGAGGCCGGCGGCCTGTGCTTCTACGACCACGCGAACTTCAACGGCGTGATGGGCAAGGTTCGCGCGCGCGAGCTGGGCTTCGACGCGTGCATGTTCATGCTCCACAAGACGTTCGGTGCGCCGAAGGGCGGCGGCGGTCCGGCGGTCGGCGCGTTCGGCTGCACGGCGGAGCTCGCGCCGTTCCTCCCGGCGCCGAGTGTCGCATTCGACGGCAGGTCCTACCGCCTGCAGTCCACCGGCGCCTCATTGGGCAAGGTGCGGGAGTACCTCGGCAATATCCCCCAAATCATCAAGGCCTATGCCTGGGCGCGCGCAATGGGCGCGGCGGGAATAACGGAAGCGTCGGACCTCTCCGTACTAATCAACAACTACATGGAGAAGAAGCTTCTCGAGATTCGGGGCGTCACCCGCTCGCACCCGAACTTGCGCGGTTGGCGTATGGAAATGACCCGCTACAGCCTCGGCCAGCTCTACGAAGACACCGGCGTCAGCGCGGCGGACGTGCAGCAGCGCATGGTGGACTTCGGCATCGACGCGTATTGGATGGCGCACGAGCCCTGGCACTTCCCGCAACCCTTCACGCCCGAAGCCGGCGAGATGTGGTCGAAAGAGGATGTCGACTACTGGATCGCCGTTCTGCGCCGGATTTCCGAGGAAGCGTATTCGAACCCGGAGATCGTGAAGAGCGCGCCCCACTGCCAGCCGATCCATCGTGTGCGTACGGAAGGCCTCGACGATCCCGAGCGCTGGGCCACGACGTGGCGCGCGTATCTCCGCAAGCATGGCCAATGAGACGCTCGACCTGGCGGCGAAGACCGTGCTGGTCACCGGCGCATCAAAAGGCATTGGCGCCGCGATCACCAGGCGAGCGGGAGCCGCCGGAGCGCACGTCGTCGTTCACTATGCGCACGATCGCGCAGGCGCTGAGGCCGCGGCGTGCGATATCCCCGCCGACCGCAAGCTCTTCGTCCGCGGTGACTTCGCGCGGCCGAAGGCCGCCGATCGAGTGTGGCACGAAGCGCTCGCGTGGCGTGAACGCGTAGACGTGCTCATCAACAACGCCGCGATCGTCTTCTGGAAGGGCGGCGTCGACGAAAGTGACGTCACGTGGGACGAAGTCTGGGCGAAGACGCTGCAAGTGAACGTGCTCGCGCCCGCGCAACTGATGCGGCGAGCGGTTCAGCACTTTCGGCGCATTGGCGGCGGCGTGATCGTCACCGTCTCGAGCTGGGTAGTGCACCGGGGCGTGACGAATCCCGATGCGGTGGCGTATGGCGCCTCGAAAGCAGCTATTCGCTCGATGACTCAGACGATCGCGCGCGGCTACGCGCGGGAGAACGTGCTCGCGTACGTGATCGCGCCCGGCGTCGTGGATACACAGATGTCGCAGCAGTTTGCGGACACGCAGCCCGGAGGACGCGAGGGCGTGGCGCGAGGGCTTGCGATGGGCGAATGGGTGCCGCCCGATGAGGTGGCGAAGCTGGCGACGTTTCTCGCGAGCGGCTCGGTGCGACATCTGTCCGGCGCAACGCTCGATGTGAACGGCGCGAGCTACATTCGATGAGGCGGCTCGCGCACCTCGTCGCATCCCTCGCCGCGCTCGTCGTCGTCCTCGGGGTCACGCATACGGCTCACGCGCGTTCGCTCCAAGAGATCCGCAAGCGCGGCGTCATCCGCATCGGCGTGAATCCCAACTTTCCGGTACACAGCTTCTACGGGCGACAGAACAAGCTCGAAGGCTTCGACATCGACGTCGGCAAGCGCCTGGCCAAGCAACTCGGCGTCGCGGTCGACTTCGTGCCGACGGAAACCGCACTGCGTGTGCCCTTCTTGAGCGCGGATCGCATCGACATCTCACTCGGTGCGCTCACACGGACACCGGAGCGCGAAGAGCTCATCGACTTCACCATCCCGCTCCACACCGAAGCGATGGGCGTGCTGACGACGGACAAGGTGCGCGTCGCGACGTGGCGCGAGCTGAACGACCCCGCCATCACGCTCGTCAACATGCGCGGCAACGCGTCCGTACCCCTGATTCAGAAACAGCTGCCGCGCGCGCATCTGCTGCTGGTCGACGGCAACGCCGACACCGTGCGCTCCATCGCGCAGGGGCGCGCGGATGCGCTCGTCGAGAACGTCGCGTTCTTCATCGTGTTCACCAAGGCGTACCCGGACGTCCGTTGGCGCGTGCTGCGCGATCCCATACAGGTGGCGTACTGCGGCATCGGGGTGTCCAAGGGAAACGATGCGCTGCGCGACGAGCTGAACCAGATTCTCGCGGGGTTCCACCGCAGCGGCCTGATCAATTACGAGTGGAAGAAGTGGTACTCCACGCCCATGCTCGGAAGGATCGACGTCGACGCCGAGCTGGCGCGCACCCGATGAGCTACCAATTCGACTTCGGCCCGGCCTTCGGCAGCGTTCGGTATCTCATTCGCGGGGCGGGGCTCACGCTCGTCATTGCGTTCGTGTCGTTCTGGCTCGGTGCGGTAATCGGGCTGCTTGGCGCACTCGGCAAGACGCGTGGCGGCGCGAGCCTGCGGCGCGCGATCGACGGTTATGTCGTTTTCATGACGAACACCCCGGCACTCGTGCAGGTGTACTTCATCTTCTACGGCCTACCTTCGGTGGGCATCACGCTGGCGCCGCTGACGGCGGTTCTCATCGGGCTCGTGCTCAATTCGGGCGCCTACCTCACCGAGATCATCCGTGCCGGCGTGCTGAGCGTGCCGAAATCGGAGCTCGAAGCCACGGAGGCCATCGGCCTCACCCGTCTACAGAGCGTGCGGTACGTCGTCATTCCTCACGTCCTGCGTACCGTGTACGGGCCGCTGGTCAACTTCTTCGTGTTGCTGGTCCTTGGCAGCTCGATGGCCGCGTTGTTCGGCGTCGAAGAGCTGACCGGCCGCGCCATCAACATCAGCACGACAAATCTCCGCACGATCGAGACGTTCATCATCGTCGCGCTGATCTATGTTGCACTGACGCTCTGCGCGCAGCTCGCGCTCACCGCCGCGGGTCGCCGCTCGCTGTACCGCGCTCGACCAGCGAAGCGGAGCGCGTACGTATGAGCGGCGTGCTCGAGCAAGCGCGCGCACTGTTCTCTCAAGACAACGTATTGTTCGTGCTGGCGGCGATGGGCCGCACGCTGATGATGACGTTGCTCGGCTGCGCGCTCGGATTCATCGCCGGAATGTTGCTCGCGTTGCTACGGCGATCGACGCGCTCCTATCTCGCGCCTGTGCGTCTGATCGCCGCGGTGTACGTCGAGCTGTTCCGCCGTATCCCGTTCCTCGTGATTCTGTTCATCGTGCTCTTCGCGATAGGTCCGATCGCGCCCGACGCATCGCTGTTCACGATCGCGGCGGTCTCCATCTGCTTGCTCGCGACTGCTTTTCTGTCCGAGATCGTCGGGGCAGGTCTCGACTCCGTCCCCACGACGCAAGTTCAAGCTGCCGAAGCGCTGAATTTGGGGAGGCTACGCACGCTGCGCTACGTGGTGCTACCGCAGGCGTGGCGCGTGATTCTGCCGCCGGCCATTGCGTTCGGCGTCATGTTCATCAAGGACACCGCGCTCGCGTCGCAGATGGGCGTTGTGGAGCTCACGTTCGCGGGCAAGGTGCTCGTAAATCGAGGCGTCGCGCCGGCGCTGGGGTTCGGCCTGATCTTGCTGTGCTACTTCGCGCTTTCGTATCCGCTGACGCGCCTCGGTGCGCACCTGGAGCGACGCCTTGCCACATCTCGACATTGAGGAGATCTGTGCGCAGTACGGCGATACGCGTGTGCTCGATGCGGTTTCGCTGCACATCGAGCGCGGCGAAGTCGTCAGCGTCATTGGGCCATCGGGCTCCGGCAAGAGCACGCTCCTGCGCGTCCTGATGGGTCTCACGCCGCCGACGCGGGGTACGGTTCGCCTCGAAGGCAGCGTCATCGACTACCGATCGCGCGCAAGCATGCGGAGCGCTCGCGCACGCATGGCGATTGTGTTTCAGCAATACAACCTCTTTCAGAACATGACGGTTCTGCGCAACGTAACGCTCGCGCCCATAGCCGTGCAGAAGCGCGGCCCGCTCGAAGCCGAGCAAGACGCCATTCGCGTGCTCGAGAAAGTGGGACTCGGTGACAAGCTCAGCGCCTATCCGGATGAGCTCTCGGGCGGGCAGCAACAGCGCGTCGCCATCGCGCGCTCGCTCGCGCTGCGGCCCGAAATTTTATTGCTCGATGAAGTCACTGCCGCGCTCGACCCCGAGCTCGTTCAAGAGGTGCTGTGCACGATCCGTGCGCTCGCCCGCGACGGCATCACGCTCCTCATCGTGTCGCACGAAATGAGCTTCGTGCGGGAAATATCCGATCGCGTGGTGATGATGGATGCCGGCCGCATCGTGGAAGCGGGACCTGCTTCGGAAATATTCAACGCGCCGCGGGTGCCTCGCACACGCGAGTTCATGCGCCGCTTGGGGTAGTCGCTCGAGCGCCAAGGACGCGTGATCTGGCTGACGCCGAATGTCACCGCCCCCATGGAATGACCTACCGCAAGCGCTGCGCTTGGATTCTCCGGTCGCGGGTTGACGCGCGGAACGCGAGCGTGCAGCGTTCGCCTCTTCGCACGGCGTTTACATCGGAAGGGAATCCCATGGCCGCCTATCGCGTCAGTCCCTATGTGCATTCTCTGGTCGTCGACGAGCGCACGTCGTTGGTCGGCCATCCGTTCTTCCTCGAGTTCAGCGTGCTCGAGGGAGACGTCGCATCCATATTCAATGCGCTGTGCGTGGGTGCTCGCACGCCGGACGAGGTGCGCGAACGCGTCGTCGTTGACGCCGAGCTCGTCGACGCGGCCATCGAGTTCTTCCATGCGCGCCACTTCGTGCTCGCGGAGGGTCAGGACGAGGTCGCCGAGGTTACCCAGCGCGTGCGCAAGTTTCAGGAGGTGCACGCCGGAAAGCGTGGCGTCATCGTCGCGGACCGCACGTATCGCGATTACACCTCGCTGCAACTCGACGAGCTCAAGGCGCGCGTGCCGTTCGAGAAGATCCGGGACGTGAAGTTTCTCATCGTCGGTGGCTGCCTCACGCAGTTCGCGGCGGATGCGATTCAGCAGCTCGCCTCGACGTATGGCCTACGAGCCAGCGTCGAGGCCACGTGGCCGGACCGTTCGGACGTCGGCGCCGCGGGGCACGCCGACGTGCTCATTTATCAACCGTCGACGACGTGGTTCATGGGGCCGCTCTGGGACGACGCGCCATTCCTCACGGATGCCGAGCGGCTGAGTCGCCTGAACATGCTCGAGGATCACCTCCGTCTGTCGTTGGCAAAGATGAAAACACAGGCAAAAGGGGCACTCCTGCTCGTGCAAGGATTCTCGCCGCCCCTGCACTCGCCCTTGGGAGCCACGGAGTTTCGCAGCTCCTGCAACTTCTATCGCATCGTGAACGAGCTGAACGGGGTGATTCTAGAAGCTGTGCGTGACGATCCGAATGCGATGCTCATCGATGAGGAGCGCGTGCTCGCCGCGGTCGGCAAGTCACGCCTAATGGACCACGCCGTGTCGACCTTCAGCCATCACGCGCCGCTCGACTTCGCGTGCGGGATCGCGCCCAAGGCGCCTTCGCGCGAGGAAACCTTCGGCATGGTCCAGGCCTGCCATGCGCCGCACCTCTTCGCGCAGGCGTATCTGGATGCCTATCTGATCTGGTCGGGCGTCGGCCGCATCAAGTGCATCGTCTGCGATCTCGACAATACGCTCTGGCCCGGAGTGGCAGGCGAAGGAGGCTTCGATATCTCGGGCGCGGAAGGCTTTCAGACGTTCAAGTACGGGGCGTACGGCGGCATTCACCAAGCGCTGAAGATCGTGAAACAGCGCGGCGTCTTGCTCGCCGCGTGCAGCCGGAACAACGAAGCGGATTCGCTCGATGCGTGGCGGCGGCTCGAGGCGTTGGCTACCGAGCACGGCCTCACTCACGTGCTCAAACGCGATGATTTCGTCCTTCATAAGGTGAATTGGGACAGCAAATCCCAGAACATCGCAGAGATCGCCGACGCGCTGGGCTTCTCGACGGATGCGCTGCTGTTCATCGACGACAGCGCCATCGAGCGCGAAGAAGTGAAGACGGTGCATCCCAAGATTCGCACGCTCGGCGAAAACCTGAACCTCGTGCGTACGGCGCTGCTGAGCGACCCGTGCCTGCAGATCAACATTCAAACGGCGGAGAGCGCCGCGCGGACGGAGATGGTGAAAGCGCAGATCGAGCGCGACACCGCGCGCACTCAAGCAACCGATGAACAGAGCTTCCTGCGCAAGCTCGGTGTGCGCTTGAAAGTGACCCGCGTGCACGGCGCCGAGAAGCTGCCGCGCATGATCGAGCTCGTGCAGCGAACGAACCAGTTCAACACGACGCTCGTGCGCTTGCATGCGAGCGAGATCGAGCCGTACCTGACGGACCCACAGCGCTCGGCGTTCGTCCTCGAAGCGGCCGATCGCTTCGCCAACTATGGGCTCGTGGGCGCATGCCTCATGCACGAGCACGAGATCACGGTGTTCGTGATGAGTTGCCGGGTCATTCCGTTGCGACCGGAAGTACCGTTCCTTTCAGTCGCGGTGCAGTGGCATGGTCGGGAGCCCATGCACGGCACGATCGTCGCAGGGCCGCGAAATCAGCCTTGCCGGCAGTTGTATCGCGAAGCCGGCTTCGCGGAAGCGACGCCGGGGCACTGGACGCTCGGTGCTTCGAGTCAGCTCGCTCCGCTGGACGAGGCGATCTACCTCATCGAGCGCGTCGACGAAGCGGCTGGGGATGAAGCGGCGTCGAAAGCAGATCGCTCAGCCGCCGCCTGACGCAAGGGCTGCGTTCGACGCCTTCGGGTAGTCGCGCCACAGCCATTTCATCGCGTCGGGGAAGAGCGCCGCGGCATGCCGCGGACTGTGCGTGCCTTCACCCAGAACGAACCGGTGGTCGTATCCCTTCTCGTCGAGCGCGGCGGCCATGGCCTTGTTGCCTTCCGGCCAGTCCAAACCGGGAAAGCTGGGCAGCGCGTCGCGAATGCCATCTTGGAGAAACACGCGGATCGGCTTGCGCTCGGACTGCCGCACGAGATCGGGATACACGTTGCCACCGCGAATGTTCACGAAGCTGCCGTTGTTCGAGAACACTTTGCGGAAGCGATCCGGCCGATGCCACGCAGCGTTGAAGGCACAAATTCCGCCGCTGCTGTAGCCGGCGATGCCCCGCCCTTCCGGGTCGTCCGTGATGCGCACGTGCTTCTTTACTTGCGGAAGAATTTCATCGAGCAAGAAAGTGGCGTAATCCGCGCTCACGGTGTCGTACTCAAACGAGCGATTCGAGCCGCCGTTGAGCGGCGAGCCGTCGGGCGCCTTCGGATACGAGACCCCGGGATCGACGAACACGGCGGCCATCACGGGAATCGAGCCCTTGGCGATGAGGTTGTTCAGCACCACCGGCACACGGAACACGCCATCGCGAGTCAGAAACGTGCGGCCGTCCTGAAATGCCATCAATGCGATCGGCTTCTTGCCGTCGTATTGCGCCGGCACGTAGAGCCACCATTTGTGCTCGTAGCCGGGGAATATCTTCGAGTCCTTCAGGACGAACTCGATGACCTTGCCTTCGGGCACACCGGCCTGCACTTCCGAATCAGGTCCGAGAACGTATTGATCATCGGGGGATGTCGGCGAGTCGGCCGATGCCGTATTCGACGCCAGCAGAGCGGCCAGGAGCAGGCAACGGACGATGCGCACTGACGATCCTCACTGTCATATGCAGTCCGTTGCGGGCTTGGGCGCCCGCCTCCCAATGGCGGGGACACACTATTAATAACGCAAAAGTGCGTCGTCCTTAAGGACGATTGCGGCGGAGCTATCCGTTATTCAGGGACTTGGGCTCGGCTGCGGGCGCTGCCGGGCGGCGAGCAACATCTGTGCGGCAGCATAGAGAACGACGATGACGACGAGCCATCGCAGCCACACGATCGGCAGGGATTTGACGATGAAGGCGGCCACGAGCACGCCGGGAATGCCGCCGAGCGCGAGACCGAGCGCGGCGGCCGCGTCGTAGCGCCCGCTTTTCACGAAGCGCTCGCCACCGAACGGCATCAGCAGCGCGCAAGAGCCCATCATCACCGGAAAGCCGGCGAGCGGGTTCATGCCGAGCAGGCTCACGAGAATGAGGCACGGCGCGTACAGGCCGAGACCCAACATCATCAATGCGCCGAGGATGAAATTGACCGCGACCGCGAATGCGAGCGTCGCACCGGTGAGCCCCGTGGCCTCGCCCCCGCCCGGCATCAAGTCGAGATTCGCGGCGAGGAAGAGCAACGCGGCACCGAGAAGCGCGCCGCCCATGCCGATTTGGATGGCGCGCCTCGGCAATCGAGAAACGATACGCACGCCGAACAAGGCGCCGAGAACGGCCGCCAGAACCATGCTGATGAGCGTGACGACATCGACGGTCACGACGGCCACGAAGATGAGGGCCTGCACGACCGTGGGCAGCGCGTGCCCTGCGTTCAAGGTTCCCGGAATGCGCTCGTCGGGCATGCGTCGGAGGAGCTTGAAAACGGCGGTCGTCGGCGCGAAGGAGCCGATGCCGAGCGTGTCGAAGAAGTTCGTGACGAAGCCGATGACGCCGTCGATGAGGCGTGGCCGGCCGCGAGGTGCGGAGAAATCTGCACGACGCCGTTGACGCTCGATGACGATCCAGCGCCACACGTACCAGAGAGCGACCACTGCGAATGCCGACAGGAGCGCGATGATTTCGTACTTCATGGGGAATCCAGCGCCGCTATCCGAAGCGCCGCAGATCGAATGCCGAGACGTCGTGCCGTGGCGTGCGCTCGGCTACGAGATCGGCGACGAGATCGCCGGTGACGGCCGCCAACGTCAGGCCGATGTGCTGATGGCCGATCGCGTAGAACACGTTGGGCGAACCGGTGGGAAGACGGCCGATGCCCGGCAAGTAGTCGGGCAGAACCGGTCGCGGGCCGACCCAACTCGTGCCCTCACGCGGGCAGTCGTAGCCCACCGAACGCACTTTCTCGCGTAAGAGACGCGCCTTGCGCGGATCGGGGGGCGCTTCGGGGGGCGCAAATTCCATATAGCTCGAGCATCGCAAGCGGCCGGTCATGGGTGTCACGAGAAGGCTTTGGTCTGAATAGAGGATGGGTGCGTCGACCAGCGCGACGTGACCGGGGAGCTCGATGTGATAGCCGCGTGCGGCTTGCATTGGGACATTCAGGCCGAAGGGCTCGAGCAACGCACGCGACCAGGCGCCCGCGCAGATGACCGCGGCGTCTATGCGACGCGTTCGCAGGCCAGTGTCCGCGCTCGACTCCGTGGCGATGATGCGCAATCCGTCGCTCGTGACTTCCAGTGCCTGCACATTCGCGCGCAGGATCTCTGCGCCGTGCGCGACCGCTGCGCCGGCGAATGCGCGCACGATCTCGAGCGGGTCGGCAACGTGGCCGCTTTCGGGAAACCAAAGCCCCGCGGCTGCGGACGTGCGCGGCGAGACAGATCGTTGTGACTGCTCCGACGCAGCCCCATGCCGCGAACCCAAGCTTGCCGCCGACGCCGCGCGTGCCGCTGCCTCGACGAGCTCCGCAGGCGCCGGCTCGGTCGGGATGCCCAGCCGCTCCATCGCGCGCGCTTGCGTCCGCGTATGTGCGGCGCCGCCCTCGCTCAGCCAAATCTCGTAGTGCCCGTTGCAGCGGAGCAAGTCGGCCCGACCGATCTCGCGCAGCCAGCGCTCGAGCGTCGCTCGCGACGCACGCACCAACGGCGCAAGCGGCTTCGTGTTCTCCTCACGTTGAAACGCCGCGCGCGCAAATCTCGCAATCCATGGCAGCATTGCGGGGATGCGCCGAAGTGAGAGATCCAGCGGACCCCCGAGCGCGACGAGCTGACGCCAAAAGCCGAACAACAGAGCCGGTGACGGCAGCGGCTCGACCAACTCCACCGCAATATGCCCGACGTTGCCGAAGCTCGCGCCCGCGATTCCGGGCTCGGCACGATCCAACAGCAGGACCTTGTGGCCCTCCCGCGCCAACGCGCACGCGACGGCGGAGCCGATCACTCCTGCCCCGATGACGGCGACTGCGGCGCGCTCCACTTTTTGCTTGCCTCCCGTATCCCGCTTGCGGCGCGAATCGGCGACCGTATACGATCTACGGTCTCCGGACAATGCCAATTCCGTTTAGAGGCTCCCATGGCCCAACCCCTTTCGTGTACCTGGCAGGGTGTGTTTCCCGCCGCCACGACTCAGTACGACGCCAACTCCCAAATCGATCTGCCGGCGACGCAAGGTGTGCAAGCCGCGCTCGTGCGTGATGGCGTGCATGGGATGGTGCTGTTGGGCACCGTCGGTGAGAACAACTCGCTGACCGCCGCCGAGAAGCGCGCCGTGCTCGAGGCTGCGAAAGACGCCGTGGGCGGCAAGGTGCCACTCATCGCCGGAGTGTCCGAGCTCACGACGACGGCGGCCGTCGAATACGCGCGGGACGCCGAGCGCATCGGGATCGATGGGCTGATGGTTCTGCCGGCGATGGTGTACGTGCCGACGCCCGCAGAGCTCGCGCATCACTTCCGCACGGTCGCGCGCGCGACGTCGCTGCCCATCATGCTGTACAACAACCCGCCGGCGTATCGCGTGAACATCGACAAGGCGACGCTCGCCGATCTCGCCGAGGAGCGGAATATCGTGGCGCTCAAAGAGTCCGCGCCGGATCCGCGGCGGTTCACGGACTTGATCAATGCGTTCGGCGATCGCTTCGTGCTGTTCGCGGGGCTGGATGACGTCGCGTTCGAAGGTCTCGCGCTCGGCGCCAAGGGCTGGGTGTCGGGGCTCACCAACGCGTTTCCGGCAGAGTCGCTGGCGCTGTACGAATCGATCAAGCGCGGTGACCTCGAGCGCGCGCGCAAGATCTACCGCTGGTTCATGCCGCTGCTCCACCTCGATGCCGAGCACGATCTCGTGCAGTCCATCAAGCTGGCCGAGCAAATCATGGGCCGCGGCTCCGAGCGCGTGCGCCTCCCGCGCTTGCCGCTTGCGGGAGAGCGCCGCACGGCCGTCACCGCGATGGTCGAGCGGGCGCGCGCGTCGCGGCCGCTGTGAACAGCATTCGCGTCATCGACTCGCACACGGGCGGAGAGCCCGCGCGCCTCGTGATGGAGGGCGGCCCGGATTTGGGTGACGGTCCGCTGTCCGAGCGCGTGCAACGCTTTCGCGCGCAGTTCGACCACTATCGGTCGGCTATCGTGAACGAGCCGCGCGGATCGGACGTGCTCGTCGGTGCCCTTCTCTGCAAGCCGCATCGCGCGGACTGCCGGATTGGCGTCATCTATTTCAACAACGTCGGCTATCTCGGGATGTGTGGCCACGGCACGATCGGGCTCGTCGCATCGCTCGCGCACGCCGGCAAGCTCGGCGTCGGCGCGCTCAAGATCGACACGCCCGTCGGTGCGGTCGAAGCGCGGCTGTGCGACGACGGGCAAGTCGAAGTGGCGAATGTGCCGAGCTATCGCAAAGCGCGGCGAGTCGCGATTGAGGTGCCCGGCGTGGGTATCGTGACCGGCGATGTCGCGTGGGGCGGCAATTGGTTCTTTCTCGCTGAAGGGAATGCGCATCGCGTCGCGCCGGACCATCTCGAATCGCTCACGCAGCTCGCGTGGACGGTGCGCCAAGCGGTGAATGCGCAAGGTTATCCCGACGTGGATCACGTCGAGCTCTTCGGCCCCGGCTCTACGGCGGATGCCGGCAGTCGCAACTTCGTGCTGTGCCCGGGGAAAGCCTACGACCGCTCGCCATGCGGTACGGGGACGAGCGCGAAGATCGCGTGCCTCGCAGCCGACGGCAAGCTCGCCGAAGGCGAGCCGTGGGTTCAGGAGAGCGTCATCGGCAGCCGCTTCGTCGCGCGCTATCGCTGGATCGATCGCGACAAGGGCCTCGTGGCTCCGACGATCACCGGGTCCGCGTATGTCACAGGTGAAGCCGCGCTGCATTTGAATCCGCGCGATCCGTTCTGCTGGGGAATTCGCGCATGAACGAGCCGTTGGCCCGCACGATGACGGGACAGATCACCGCCCGCATCCGCGAGAAGATCATCACCGGAACGTATGCGCCGGGCTCGCCGCTCTTGCAGGATTCCATCGCCGCGGAGTTCGGTGTCAGCAAGATTCCGGTGCGCGAAGCGCTCGTGCAGCTCCGCTCCGAAGGGCTCGTCGATATCTTCGCGCACCGCGGATTCCAAGTGCGCGCGATCTCGGCGAGCGAAATGTTGGAGGTGTTTCGGCTGCGTCTCGTGCTCGAGCCCGCGGCGGTTGCAGAGGGTGCTCGCAAGGCGAAGGCCGAAGATCGGATGGCCGCAGCAGCGGCGCTGCGAGCGCTCAATCATTCGCTGGCGACGGGCGATCTCAAGAGCTCGGGCGATCTGAACTCGGCATTCCATCTCGCACTGGTAGTGCAACGACTTCAGCCGGTGACGACCGAGACGCTCGGCCGCCTGCACACGCTCGCTCAGCGATACGTTCGTATGCACCTGCAGCCGGCGGGCCGCGTGAAGCGGGCGATCAAGGAACACACGGCCTTGCATGAGGCCTGGGCTGCGCAAGATGCCAAGGAGGCGCGACGTCTGTGCCAAGCGCACATCGAAGAAACGGTGGACGAGCTCTCGGACGCGCTGTCGCCGAAACTGCAGAGGTGAACGGCGGCGGGCGGGCACGATGTCTCCGCGCACGCCCCTCCTGATCGCTCTCGCGCTCGCTGTCGCTCCGACCTTGTCGGCTCCTGCTACACATCCGCAGGTCGACGCCCTCTTCGCTCAGTGGGACCGCCCGGGCTCGCCTGGCTGTTCCTGCTGGTTCTGTGGGACGGGAAGCGCTTGTACGAGCGCGGCTATTACTCCGGCAAATCCTTCTCGAAGATCGCGCAGTAAATGCAGTGCGCGTGGCTGTGATTCTCCACCCACACATGGCTCAGCCACGGTTTTGCGTTTCGCGAGGCGGCATGCTCCCAACCATGCTCGCTGCACTCGTGCAAGGCCACGGCCATCGGGCTGCCGCGCGCGACGATTTCTTGTGCTCGGGTCGTCTCGACGGGTCCGCGCGGATGCACCGTGATCGCCGCACAGCCATTATCGAGACGCTCGGCGAAGGTCTCGGGAAACTCGCGTTCGGTCTCGGCGGTGAGCAGCGACTTGAAGTACTTCACGAATTGCCGGTGCTGAGAATCCGCGGGTTGCAGCGCCGACCGGCCCGGCTCGCAGCAGGCCGTGAGGTCGATGCGGTCGGTCGGGAAGCCGTCCATGAACAGGTCCATGCGGACCCGGTTCGCGACCTCGTAGTCAGGAAAAACGGCGAGTACCACAGCGCTCATGTTTTCCTCCATCCGGCTGCGGTGCAGCCGCAGGACCAGTGGGTTCCGGAGGATCATACGCCCGCCACAGGCGACGGGAAGCGCGCTGGCCACGCTCCGGTCAAGATAAGGGTCGAAATGGCGCGCTCCCCGCGGGGCACGGCACATGCTTCTCCGATCCACTCTTTTCGGAGACCGAGTATGGCCAAGCCACCAACCCCCGATTCCACGCCCAGGCCCGTGCGGGATCCGCACGAATGGAAGACCGGCGATGAGCCGATCACTACCGCGCAGCGCTCCTATCTCGAGACGCTATATAGAGAAGCGGGTGAGGACATCCCTGACGATCTGACCGAGCTCACCAAAGCCGAGGCCGCTCTGCAGATCGAGGAGCTCCAGCGCCGGACCGGCCGCAGCCCCTCCGGCCCCAGCTCTCCGCACTAGCGCTGCTCGACGACGGCGGCGCTCACCCGCGACTGCTGACGCCGCACTCCGCGCCCTCAGTGTCCACGAAGGATGCCAGGATGAGCCCGTGCTCGGTGCGGGGACTCTGTGTGAACTTGACGCCGGCGGAAGACTTCGCCTGATAGAACGCGCGCACGTCGGCGACACCGAATCCGAGCTCGACCGTGCCGGTCGGATGCTCCGCGGAGGCCGCGTGTAGCGCCAATGTCCAAATCACGAGTGTTGCAACATTCCGGTACGCTTGCCCCATGATTCCGCTACGCGACGACAATCCTTCGGAGCTCAAGCCGGTCGTGGCGATCGCGTTGATCGTCGTCTGCACGCTGGTGTTCCTGTGGCAGATCTCGCACGGCTCGCAGGGTGCGCAGGCCGTGATCTATTCGCTGGGTCTGATTCCATCGGTGCTCTTCGGTATCAACACGCTGCCGGAGGAGTTGGCCAGCGTTCCGCCGACGCTGACCCTCTTCACCTCCATGTTCCTGCACGGTGGCTGGCTGCACTTGATCGGCAACATGCTGTACTTGTGGATCTTCGGCGATAACGTCGAAGACGCCATGGGGCACGTGCGGTTCTTTCTCTTTTATATCGTGTGTGGGATCGCGGCCGCGCTGGCGCAGGCCGTCCCAGACCCGAGCTCGACCGTGCCGATGGTCGGCGCGAGCGGGGCCATCTCGGGCGTTCTCGGGGCGTATCTGCTGCTCTACCCGCACGCGCGCGTCTTGGTGGGCATTCCGCTCGGGTTCTACTTCCATATGACGCGCTTGCCCGCGGGCATGGTGCTGCTGTTGTGGTTCGGGCTGCAATTCTTGAGCAATGTGCTCAGCCCACCCTCCGCCGGCGGCGGTGTGGCGTTTCGCGCGCACATCGGCGGGTTCGTCGCGGGCATGGTGCTCGTCGTGCTGTTCAAGCGGCGCGGTTTCCGCCTCATGAATCCGATTCGCTCGAGCTGAGTATCCGTGGCGATTCGGAATGCGATATTCGACTTCGGCGCGGTCGTCGTGCGCTGGCAGCCGCAAGAGATCATCGAGAGCTTCTATACCGATGAAGATGTTCGCGCGCTCATCGGCCCCGCGATTCTGCAGCATGCGGATTGGTTCGAGCTCGATCGCGGCACGCTCGATGAGGCCGTCGCGTTGGAGCGATTCGCGGCGCGCACAGGCCGGCCCCTTGCAGAGATGTCCGCGTTCATCGAACACGTTCGTGCGTCCCTCACACCGGTGCCCGAGACGCTCGCGATCATGCGCGACTTGGCCGAGCGGGGCATCGCTCTCTATGGGCTCTCGAATATGGCAAGCGGCACGTTCGCGTATCTGCGCAAACGCTATGAGCTGTGGGATGCTTTTCGCGGCATCGTGATCTCGGCGCACGTGAAAATGATGAAGCCCGAGCGCGAGATCTTCGAGCACATCGCGCGCGAGCACGCGCTCTCACCGGCGCAGACCGTATTCATCGATGATCACGGACCGAATGTCGATGCCGCTCGGCGACTGGGCTTTCGAACGATCCTGTTCGAATCGCCGCAACAGTGTGCGATGGAGTTGAGTCGTATTGTAACGGCCAAGGTAACGTGACTCGCTTGTCATTTGACCGTCGCGCGTTGCGTCAGTACGTTGAGGTCCGACGACTTAGCGGCAGCGAGCCGCGCCATGACCATCCACAGCATCTGCCTCGTCAAGAACGAAGGCGACATCATCGAGCGAACCCTGACGGAAGCGGCTCGCTGGTCGGACTCGATTTATGTGTACGACAACGGCAGCACGGACGGCACGTGGGACAAGGTGCTCGCGCTCGCCGAGGACGAGCCGTGCATCGTGCCTTTCCGCAGCGAGCGTTTGCCGTTCAACGATAGCCTGCGGCGCGTGCCCTTCCTCCACTACCAGCACCGGTCTCAAATTGGGGACTGGTGGTGTCGTCTCGATGCAGACGAGATCTACATCGACTCACCGCGCGACTTTCTCACGCGCGTGCCGTCCGACTGCGACACCGTGTGGTCCGCGAGCTTTCAGTATTACTTCACCGATGAGGATCTCGCGCGCTACCAGCGCGATCCTGCGGCCTATGCGGATGACGTGCCGATCGAGCTGAAGTGCCGGTACTACAGCAATAACTGGTCGGAGATTCGCTTCTTCAAGTATCACCCGCGGCTGCAGTGGCACACGGGCGGGTTTCCGTATCCGCTGCTGAAGTCATTCGAGCGACGCATTCGGCTGAAGCACTACCCGTATCGTTCACCTCAGCAGATCGAGCGGCGACTCGCGACGCGCAAGGATGCCGTTCGTCGTGGGATGTTTCGGCACGAGACGGTCGAGAGCTTTGCCGGCGCGAGCGCCGCCGTACCCGATCGGCGTGAGTATCGGAGTCGGCGAATGCCGGAGTCGTGGATGAGCCGCGTGGCGCGGGCGTCGTTGCTCACGCGTGATGATGGGAAGAATTACGTGATCAACGAGCGCGCGCTGCCGCGAATCGTGGCCGCGCCGGATTCGCCGCGGCATCGGCTGCGGAGGGTGTGGCGGAGGGCGATTGCGAGATTGGCGAGTCAGACAGCGCGCTAGCCGATCGATCATTAGCTATTCGGGTGCGACCAATGCCCGCCCGCGAGCCGAGCCAGCTGAGCATCGCTAGGCGGCACTCACGCGACCGAAAGGTCCGAAGCAGCGTCGACGAGCCAGGCGCGCAGATATTGCGCGTAACTCCGCGCCACATACAGCTCGAACCGGTGCAGATCGTCGATGCAGATGAGAACGACCGGAATCTGCGCAAACCGCGTGCGTGCGCACTGTCCGACGCCGAACACCCGAGGATGCAGATCGAGACCACATCCCTTCGACAGCAACTCTCGAGCCGAGGCACCCTGCACTTCGAGCACGGCGAGCGCATCGCTCACCTCAGCCGCGATGAAGTCAGATGCGAATGACGGCGTCGCTGGCTGCGCGTCGCTCACGATCAGCCATTCCTGAGGCCCGATTCCCAGCACCAGCCCGCCGAATGCTGTGGAAATCGCGCCGACTCGCAGCGGCAAGCTGTGCTCCTCGAGAATCCCGCGCCTCGTTTCCGACTGCGGCGCCAGCCACGTTTTGAGCTGCCACACGGTGCGCCCTTCGATGGCATCGATGCGAATCGCCGCTGACTCAGGCATTCATGCGCGCTCCGTCCCGGTCGTAAAAAGGAGGATCGGCAACTCGAGCTCGTCCTTGCACCACTCCAGCGTCATACACGTCGACATCCTGGCCGATGAGCAAGCGTCCTCCTCGCAGCAGTGCCAGCGCGATGGGCTTTCCCGTGGACGTCGCGACGCCGGCGGACGTGATCCAGCCCTCTGTCGCACGAGTCGAATTCGCACTGCGCAGGTGACTGCCAGTGATGAGGGGCGCGCCGGACTCTGTGGTCAACCCGACGAGCTGAAGGCGGTCCGGCCTGACATTCTCCGGCAAGAGAAGCGAGCGCTTGCCCACATAGTCCTGGCGCTTGTTGGCAGCGACTCTGCCCCAACCCACATCATCCGGTACGGTCGTGCCATCCGTGTCCGTGCCGACGTGCAGAAATCCTTTCTCCAGTCGCATCAACAGGAGTGCATCGAGTCCCAAGGGTTGCACGCCGAAAGCGTTGCCGGCCCTCAGCAGCGCATCCCACAACGTCTGCGCACATCTCGTGGGCACGTTGATTTCGTAGGTGAGCTCTCCCGTGAAGCTCACTCGATAGATGCGCGCGGTGATACCGAGCAGCGTACCTTCACGCATCGAAAGATGCGGAAAGGCCGCGGCGGAGAGATCGATGTCCGTCTCGAGCGTGCTGAGGATGTCTCGTGCACGCGGACCCGTGAGCGATACCGTGGCCCATTGTTCGGTGACCGGCACGATCGCCACGCGCAAATTCGGCCATTCGCATTGTCGCCACTCTTCCAGCCACTGCGTCACGCGCGAGGCGTTGCCCGATGTCGTGGTGATGAGGAAGCGATCCTCGTCCATCCTCACGACAGTTCCGTCGTCGAATATGACGCCGGATTCGCGCAGCATCAGACCATAGCGAGCGCGCCAAGGCTTCAGCGTGGTGAGGTCGTTGATATAGAAGCGGTCGAGGAATGTCAGTGCATCGGGACCGCGAATTTCAATCTTACCGAGAGGCGAAGCATCGAAGAGCCCGGCAGCATTGCGGACGCTGGCAATCTCCCGGTTCATCGCTTGCTCTCGGCTCTCTTCGGAACGGAGATACGCAACGGGACGCCGCCATTCCCCGAAGTCGTGCATCAGCGCACCGTTCGCGACGTGCCAATCATGGAGAGGCAGCAACCGGTGCGGGGCGAAACGTTCCCCGATGTCGCGGCCGGCGATTGCGCCCAACGTGACCGGCACGAATGGCGGTCGCACGGTCGTGTGGCCGAGTTGAGCCGGTGCGACGTGACGAAGGTCTGCGATCAACTGCACGGACACGGCGGCCGAAGTCTTGCCCTGATCGGCAGCCATGCCCAACGTGGTGTAGCGCTTGACGTGCTCTACGGATGTGTAGTTCTCGCGAAGTGCCAGCTCGATGTCAGACACCGTCACATCGTGTAAGAGATCGACCCACTTCCGTGAGGGCTTTCCGACAGGACTCACCCGAGGACCAATCGGGGTCCTTTGGGCGGCTGCTCCAACGATGTCGATCGACGGATGGCGGGTGGCCGGCCATAGCGCGCCCGATGTGGCCGGCAGCAACGACCCCGAGGTTTCGTCGTAGCTGAGCTTGCCGCCCGCCTGCGCGAATAGATGCAGCGTCGGACTGAACCCGCCCGAGACGGCCAAGGAGTCGCAGTCGATGGCGTGCTTCACGCAAATGGTCGCCCCGTCGGCCGAGAGCTCGCCGAGCGTGACTTTGCGCAGGCCCGCAGCACCTCCTGTATCGATTGGAATGTGGCCTGCAAACACCTCGACCGAGAGCGATCGAGCCAGGCCACGACACTCCTCCGGCACCTGTCGGCGTGTATCGGCAATGCCAAGCACGTCGACGCGCGCTTCGCGCAGATCCTTGGCCAGCAGATACGCGGAATCGTTGTTGGTTGCGATGAGCGGGCGCGATCCGAGCGCTACGCCGAAGCGACGCAGATACTGACGCGCGGCACCGGCGAGCATGATGCCCGGTCGGTCGTTGTTCGCGAAGATCAGGGGCTGCTCGATGGCACCCGTTGCGAGCACGACGCGGTGAGTCCGAACGATCCAATAACGCTCGCGTGTAGCGCCCGCGCGATCCGGCGCGGCCCGCTCGAGCAAAGCGACGACATTGTGATCGTAGTATCCGGTCGCTGTCGTTCGCGCGCGAAGCTGTACGTCAGGCAGCGCACGCAAGTGTGCCAGTGTGCCTGCGATCCAAAGCTGCGCGGGCTGCCCATCAATGCGCTCATCGGCCCAGAGCGATTCGCCACCGAGCTCGTGGTTCTGCTCGACGAGAACGACTCGGGCGCCGGCATGAGCGGCTTCGAGGGCCGCCCTGAGACCCGCAACTCCGCCACCTACTATCAAGACATCGCAGTGCAGATTGCCTGTCTCGTAACGATCGGGGTCGCGCTCGCGGGGAGCGCGACCAAGTCCGGCCATACGTCGAATGAAAGGCTCATAGGTATGCCAGCTCGGCCAGATGAACGTCTTGTTGTAGAAGCCCGCCGCCCACAGCGGACTCACGACGTCCAGAATTCGCCCTAGATCGAAATTGACGCTGGGCCACCCGGCTTGCGAACGAGCGCGCAAGCCTTCCGTCAGTTCCACGACCGGTGCGCGAGCAGAAGGGACTGTGCGGGCGCCTTCGTTCAACTCGACGAGCGCGCCGGTCTCTTCTACTCCGCAAGAAAACACGCCGCGGGGTCGATGAAACTTGAAGCTCCGTGAGATCGTACGGATGCCGTTCGCCAGCAACGCGGACGCAAGGCTGTCGCCTGCGTGACCGCGGTAGGATCGGCCGTTGAGCTCGAAGGAGATCGACGTCTTACGATCGATCGACCCGCCGCGCGGGAGGCGATACGGCCCGGCGCGCGTGCTCATGGGCGCGTGAGCTCCGGCTTCGGGTCACCCATCGAGTAAATCTGCAGAATCTCGTGAGTGAGCGTATTGCGCGCCACGTTGAACCAGCGCCCGCAACCGTAGACGTGCAGCCAGCGCTCGAAATGAGCTCCGGCGGGGTTGTCTCTGACGAACAAGTATTCAGTCCACGTCGAGTCATCGACTTCGAATGCAGGACGAGCGATGTGCGACGTTCCACCGAACACGAACTCCAGCTCATCGCGCTCGCCACAGTACGGGCATGGCATTCTCAGCACGTGGGCTCCTAGTGCGCGACGCCGGCAGCGGCGCCTTCATCGACGAGAGCGCCCGTCTTGAAGCGATCCAGTGAAAATGCCGCAATGAGTGGATGAGGCGTGCCGGTGGCGATGGTGTGCGCCATCGTGTCGCCCCCCGCAGGGATTGCCTTGTAGCCGCCGGTTCCCCAACCGCAATTGATGAAGAGTCCGTCGATGGGCGTCAGTCCCATCAACGGGCTCGTATCGGGAGTGATATCGACTCGGCCAGCCCATTGCCTCATTAGCTTCAGTCGGCTGAACGTTGGGAAGAGCTCGAGCACCGCGCAAATCGTGGCTCGCTGCTGCGGCAAGCCACCGCGTTGGGCATATGTGTTGTACGCATCTGCACCCGCGCCCATGACGAGCTCGCCACGGTCACTTTGACTGACGTAGGCGTGCACGGACGCGGAGATCACGATGACGTCGAGGACGGGTTTCACCGGCTCGGTGACCATCGCCTGCAGTGCCATGGTCGCGATGGGCAATCGCAGACCGGCGAGCGCGGCAAGATGGGAGGAGTATCCCGCGACGCTCATGACGACTGTGTCCGCAGCAATGGCACCGCGCGAAGTCATGACACCGCGCATCCGACCGCCGGCGATATCGAACCCGGTGACCTCGCAGCCCTGCACGATGTCGACGCCAAGTGCGCTCGCCGCGCGGGCGTAACCCCACACGACTGCGTCGTGTCGGGAAATGCCGGCGCGCCGCTGTATGAAGCCGCCCACCACCGGAAATCGTCCGTTCAGGACAATAGGCGACGCAATTCGCTGGATCTGCGCCGGCGTGACCATCTCGCAATCGACATTGTTCATGCGTACGGCGTTACACCAGCGGCGCAGGATTTCGAGCTCGTGCTCGCTATGCGCGAGCTGCACGAGGCCGCGCTGACTCAGCATGATGTTGAAGTTCAGCTCTGCGCCGAGGCGCTCGTAGAGACGCAAGGAGTGATCGTAGAAGGAGCAGCTGGTGGCGTGGAAATAGTTGGAGCGGCACACCTGCGTGTTGCGGCCGGAGTTGCCGCCGCCGATCCAACCGCGTTCGAGGACGGCGACGTTGCGGATGCCGTGGTTCTTCGCGAGATAGTAGGCCGTGGCGAGGCCGTGGCCGCCGCCGCCGATGATGGCGACGTCGTAGCCGGATTTCGGTTGCGGGTCGCGCCAGGCAGGCTGCCAGGCGCGGTTTCCGCGCAGCGAGTGGCCCAGCGTGCGCATGAAGGAATAGCGTTGCATGGGACGTGTTATAGTCCATACACAAGTGTATGGTCAAATGCGGATAGAGCGAGGCATGGTCCGTCCTCCGAAATCCTCTCGGCGTCGACGCAAGAAGCGCGATGCGCTCGGGCGCGAAGCGTGGCTCGAGGCCGCCAGACGGGCGCTCATCGAGGAAGGCACCGCGGGTGTCGAAATCAACAAACTGGCCAAGCGCCTGGGCGTAACGCGTGGCGGCTTCTACTGGTTTTTCGGTAGCCGTGAGCAGCTATTGCATGACTTGCTCGCGTACTGGAAAGAAACTAGCACGCTCTTGTTCGAGCGACTCCTGCAAGCGGGCGCACGCGACGGCGTGCGCGAATACAACGCGCTCATCGAATTGTGGGTCAACGAAGAGGAATACGATCCGAAGTGGGATGGCGCCGTACGCGACTGGGGACGCACCTCACCGACAGTGCTGAAAGTCGTACAGTCCGTCGATCAAAAGCGCATCGCAATCATCGAGCAGATATTCCTAGACATGGGCTACGCTCAAAAGGAAGCCCATGTCCGGGCGCGCATCACGTACTACCACCAGGTCGGGTACTACGCCCTGGGCATTCACGAATCGCGCAAGCAAAGACTGGAATTGCTGCCGTACTACGGCAAAGTGCTAACCGGGCGCGACATCTGAGACTCTGTGAACGGCCCGAGGGCCGCTGACTCTCACCGCTCCTTTGGAAGCCCCGCCATATGTTTGCGCAAGCTCAGAGGCCGCATGTCCGTCCAAACCTCGCTTACGTACTGACGGCATTCGGCCTTCGTGCCTTCCTTCACCGCTCTCCAGCCCCGCGGCACTGCGCCGGAAGCGAACCACAGTGAGTATTGCTCTTCCTCGTTGATGAGAACGCGACATACGATCTGATCATCCGGTTCGCCAAAGACCACAGCTATCTCCTTACGTTGAAATCACGATGTCTTTCACACGCTGATCCGGGCTTCCGAGTAACGCCTTCACGAAGGCGAGCCAATTACGCCCGAATCGCGCCATCGTTTCAGAAGAGAATCGGCTCCGCGGAAAATGCACACCACCGACGACCTCATCATCTGTATCGAAGAGCAGAGCGGCCGGCTCCCGATCGAGCTCGAGATCCTGCAGCACCGGATGCGCAAAGCGAATCGGTGAGCAGACAAGCGCGTCCTCCGAGCGCCCTGGATCGCTTCCAGAACGTTGCGGCACCCAGTTGAACGCGGCGTTCCGCGTGAACTCTGGACGTGGAATCTGCGCTTCGACCCCGTGAGATGAATCAGCGTGCTCGTATACGGTGCAATACTCTCGAGTGATC
>Ga0081455_10000770_pt1 | contig 41373 bp, 33 predicted proteins | sample TabmetS3T2R1_FD_70207 | JGI IMG/M metagenome (GOLD analysis project Ga0081455, IMG submission 70207) | Tabebuia heterophylla rhizosphere microbial communities from the University of Puerto Rico - S3T2R1 | ecosystem: Host-associated > Plants > Roots > Rhizosphere ... | reverse complement strand
CGGCGGACGCCGTACAAAATCCTCGCCTTCGCTCGGAATAACGAATGACAACTGCAACCAAGCCTCGCCGGCAGCTCGGGTTATTCGATGTCACGATGATTGTGATGGGTGGCATCGTGGGCGCAGGAATTTTCGCCAATCCGTCCGAGGTCGCTCATCGAGTTCACACGCCATTTCTCATCCTCGGTGTTTGGGTGCTGGGCGGCGCTCTTGCGATGTGCGGCGCGTTTATCTGGGCGGAATTGGCCACTCGTTTGCCCGCCGCGGAGGGCGGCCAGTATGTCTATCTTCGCGAGGCATACCATCCCGCGGTCGCTTTTGTGTATGGATGGGGACTGCTTCTGGTGACGCAGACCGGCGGCATGGCCGCGGTAGCAGTTATTTTCGCATCCTACTTTCGTGCGCTTACGGGAATGGCTTGGAACGACAGCGTGATTGCAGCTGTGGTGCTGCTCGGGTTAACCGGCATCAACTGTCTGGGAGCGCGCGCCGGAAGCAATGTGCAAAGCGCTTTCATGTTGCTAAGGATCGCGGCGATTGCGGGGCTTGTGCTGTTTGGTTTTGCGCTGGGCGGTAACTCTCTCAAATCCGAGCCGCTGCTTGGCGCTCCGGCTTCCTTTGGAATTTTGGCAAGTATTGGGTCCGCGATGGTTCCCATCGCGTTTGCCTATGGCGGATGGCAGACCTCGACCTTTGTTGCAGGTGAAATGCGCGATGCGCGCCGTGATTTATCCCGGGGACTGCTAATGGGCGTGGCTGGCGTTGTGGCACTTTATCTTGCCGTCAATTTCGTGTGCCTGCGAGCACTCGGTCCTGTCGGCCTCGATGCAACCACAACTCCGGCCTCCGATATCATGCTAAGAGCACTCGGCCCGCGCGGTGCGCAATGGATTGCCGCCGGTATCGCGATCTCGACTCTCGGATTCCTGAGCCAAAGCATGCTTACAGCTCCGCGCGTGTACTACGCGATGGCGCGCGACGGAATTTTCTTTGCGCGTGTTGGCAAGCTCTCGGAACACTCGCGAGCGCCGGTAGTCGCCATCATTCTTCAAGGTGTGGCGGCAATCGTCATCGCTTGTTCCGGAACGTATGGTCAAATCCTGAACTTTGAGGTGACTGTCGATTTCATTTTTTTCGCGATGACAGCCGCATCCCTGTTCATTTTGCGTTCGCGCGGGATCGGCGCAGAAGCAGTTATCTATCGTGTGCCTGGACACCCGTTCACGACGATCCTTTTTGTTTTGTCCTGTCTTGGAATTGTCGCAAGCGCCATCATTGCTTCACCGGCAAACAGCGCAATCGCTTTGGGTATCATGCTGGCCGGGCTTCCGGTTTATTGTTACTGGAGGAGATTCAGACGTCCAGATCATGACACATAAGCATTCCGAATACATACACTGGTCCAAGACGCAGAGCCGTGCGCCTTTCAATCTCGCCACGAGTGGCGTAGCGCCATATCCGCTTCGCGAATTGCCAGTCGAGTTGGAGACACTCGAAATCAATGGCTACGACGGCTACGCTCATCCGCCTTTACAAAAAGCGATCGCCACACATCACGGTGTCGATCCCGACTGCGTTGTCGAGTCCGCGGGAACTTCCATGGCAAATCATCTTGCCATGGCTGCGATCCTGGATCCGGGTGACGAAATCTTGATTGAACATCCAACATACGGACCGATTCTCGACGTCGCCCAATATCTTCACGCGAACGTAAAGCGGTTTTCGCGCAAGAAGGAAAACGGGTGGGCAGTCGACGTGGGAGAAATTGTTCGAGCCATTACACCGAAGACGCGGCTCATTGTGATCACGAATCTGCACAATCCAACGAGCGCGCTGACACCAAACTCAGTTCTGCGCGAAATTGGCGACATTGCCCGCAGCATAGGCGCGCTCGTGCTGGTGGATGAAGTTTATCTGGATGCGGTTTACCAGCGGACGCCGCGAACATCATTTCATCTCGGGCCGGAATTTGTGGTGACCAGCAGCCTGACGAAAGTTTACGGTGTCAGCGGACTGCGATGTGGCTGGATCCTGGCGCGCCCGGATCTTGCGTGGATGATGCGTCGTCTGAATGATCTCTACAGCGGGACGCCAGTCTATCCGGGATTACTTCTGGATGTCGCCGTATTCAAGCACTTGAATCGGCTTCGCGAAAAAGCGCGCCGGATCGTGGATGCAGATCGGAAACTTCTTCGTGAGTTCTTGAGACAGCAATCCAGACTGTCTGCCGTCTGGACAGATTGGGGAACGACTTCGTTCGTGCAATTGAAAGACCGAAATGCCGATGATTTCCTGGAACTGCTGCGTACGAAATTCGATACATCAGCAGTTCCAGGTCGTTTCTTCGAAATGCCTGATCACTTTCGTATTGGCATGGGAGTGAATACGGAAATGTTTGCTGAAGGCTTGGATCGACTAGGTCGCGCATTAGGTAGGGGCGATTGACCTCAATCGCCCGAGCTATTCGACTCGAGTTATAGCTAGGGACGAATGTGCGGAGTAGGGCGTGACCTTGGTGCAGGTGTAGGTCTTGGCGTTGCCGTCGGCGTAGGGGTGGGACTAGGTGTTGGTGTTGGTCCAGATTGTGCGCAGTATTTCCCGCCTGTGTTCCAACGGCTGATATCATCAGTTCCGCCCCAGACGATCATTTCACTGTCAGTCTCGACTGCCGTGTGAACGTATCGGGCGCTTGGCGCGCCGACGATGCTGGTGGCTGTCCAACTGTCCGTGCTGGGATTGTATCTGCGGCCGGTGTTAGTATTGGGGTAGCCGCCCCAGACAATCATTTCACTCCCAGTCCACACCACCGTGTGCCCGTATCGGCCAGCGGGCGCGTTGGTAGTGCTGGTCGCCATCCAACTGTCGGTGCCGGGATTGTATCGCCCGCCGGTGTGCAAATAGCCGCCGTTGTACTCTCCGCCCCAGACGATCATCTCACCGCCAGTCCAGACCGCCCTGTGCCGTTGTCGGCTAGAAGGCGCACCGGAGGTACTGGTGGCTGTCCAACTATCGGTGCCGGGATTGTATCTGCCGCCGGTGTTAGTATTGGGGTAGCCGCCCCAGACGATCATTTCACTTCCGGTCCACACTGCCGTGTGAAAGCCTCGGCCGCTGGGCGCGCCGGTGGCGCTGGTGGGGGTCCAACCATCTGTGATGGGGTTATATCGCCCGCCGGTGTTCAAAAAGGTGCCGCCGTATCCGCCCCAGACGATCATTTCGCTGCCAGTCCAGACCGCCGTGTGAACGTATCGGGCGGTTGGCGCGCCGACGATGCTGGTGGCTGTCCAACTGTCCGTGCTGGGATTGTATCTCCCGCCGGTGTTAAAATAGCCGCCGCCAGTACCTCCACCCCAGACGATCATTTCGCTACCGGTCCACACTGCCGTGTGCGCGTATCGGCCAGCGGGCGCGTTGGTGCTGCTGGTGGCCGTCCAACTATCCGTACTGGGATTGTATCGCCCGCCAGTGTCAAAGAAGGTGCTGCCGTTCCATCCGCCCCAGACGATCATTTCGCTGCCAGTCCAGACTGCCGTGTGAGTGCTTCGGCCAGTGGGCGCGCTGGTCGTGCTAGTGGGAGTCCAGGTGTCTTCCGTGCAGCCAGCTAGCGGACTACCTATTACCGGAAGCATGTAAGTTCGCGCGCTCGCCGCCGCGTTTGTGACGCGCGTTTTCGTCTCCACATTAGAAAGCGATGGGTGTTTTAATTCGGCGTCAGACCCAATGTGGGCGTCCAGTCCAGTGAGTAAACGTTCCGCGGCGATTGGTCTTGCAAGGCACTCCGCGATAACAAAGGGGTCGTTCCCGAGCGCTTCGAAGAGTTCGCGCAATATCTCTGGTTGTTTGCTGTTGGCCGCCATGCGATCCATCTCAGCTTGTAACTGCTCAGTGGTGATCGGGCGTTGCCAGTAATCCTCGACCGCTCGGGAATTACGCAGGTAGTCTGCGATTTTCTTTTCGACCTGCGCCTGAGACATGACCGAATCGAGCGGTGGCTTAGGATCACGGCGGTCTTTGGGCCAGATGCGATGGCGCCAGTAAACCCCTTCGATCGCTCGCTGATGAGCCACGCGCTCCGCAAAAGTCAGAGTCCTGTCGGAAGGCTTTGACAGAGGCTCCGCATGAAAGAAAGCCAGAAGCGTTCCACTTGCCATCAAACCGACAGTCGTCGCGCAAAGAACCAGAGTTGGTAGGGCGCGCGGATTTAAGAAAGCGGATTCAGTAGTAAGTCTCATGTTCATCGGTGAAGGCTAGGGACGAGGTTGGGGGGTAGGACGAGGCCGTGGAGTTGGGCTGAGCCTCGGCACGTTGAGACGAAATGTACACGTGAACTCGGCCACCGGCCCATCGAAGCAATTAAAAGCACCAGCGGGAATATGCATCGTGTTTAGGCCCGGGATCACCGGTGACGTGTTGAAGTCAAACTCTATGCTTAAGCCATCTCCTGCGACAATGCTCCCATCTGCCGGGGTTCCATTAACCTCGAAATCACTCGCTTGAACAGTTGCTGGATCCACTGGCTCGTTCACGTTGAGACTGAAATTAGTCGGTGGAGTAGTCACAATGCTACCGCAGCCTTCGGTACTCACCGAACAAAACGGAGGCGTGGGTGTAGGTGTGGCCGTTCCCGCCACGGACGGCTCGCTATCGAAGAACGTATCCTGCTGGGATGTGTTGTTGATGGCAACACGACCATCCATCCATGAAGTAACATGCCTGGTAACAATTGCTGAGCCGTAGTCGTAGTCGCTGGCATAGGTCGGCACAATGCCCGGAACAGGTTGGGCAGGGAGTGGGCTAACTACGTCCGAGAACGCATCGTCCGGTAACCATGTTAGTCCACCGTCGTTAGACTTGCGGGCCCACATTCTGTAACAGGGAACTGTTGGATCGCCATAGGTGCAGCTAGTGCTCTCTCGTGCGTCATACCACGTGGCGAAGAGCGTGCCACTGGGGCTGACTGATAGATTAGGCTGCCAATTAGGCCGGCTCGTGGTATCGGTGTTCAACTTCACAGGTGCACTAAAAGTCTGTCCCTTGTCGGTGGAGCGGATGTAATAAACGTCAGCGGGGTCGCTCCCTGTGCCCTGCTGGTCATAGACGTAGTGAACAATGCCGTCCAAGGCAGCAGGCTCACCCCAGCCTTCATCTCGCCAGTAGCCACCGTTATCGGGAAACATGCAGGCAAAGTAGCCCACAGAAGTCACGCCAGGTCCTGGGAATGGAGTGCCGACGTAGGTATTGGTCCAGGTGTTGCCGCCGTCGGTGGAGCGAAAGAAGTAGTTGGTGTCGTTATGAGGGAAGCCTCCGCCGCCTTCGTCGACGCCGGCGACATATACGTCGCCCGTAACCAAGTCGCCGGTGATCTGTACGTCACGGATGAAGGGGCTGCCAGTTGTGATCTGGTGCGGGGTCCAAGTGCTCCCATCGTCAGTAGAGACTCCGACAAAAAGGGCGCCTCCGCCAACATTGAAGTCATTCCAGGAAACGTAGATGTTTCCGTAATGGGAAGAGGATGAATTGTTATCTACCCAGCCAGAGTGACGGTCGGCGAGAGGCGCGGTGATAACGCAGTAATGGATCCAGCTTTCCGGCGAAGGATCCCAGGGAGTGGTTGACTTATAACCACCCAAGCCACCGCAAGGCAGGTCGTCCCAGATCGTGTACCAAGTGCTGCTATGGCGGCTGTATAGAACGACTGGGTCGCCGCCTGTATTAGGGAAGGGACTTTGACCGTTGTAGGTGAGCCGGGAAAAAGTTGCGCCCCCGTCGGTCGAGACCGATGCTCCGGAACCGCTGGGTGGCATGGCCGTAATGCCGCGTGAGTCGGTGTAAGCGACGACGATCTGGTTGGGGTTATCCGGGTTAGCCGTAGTGAATGTCGTTGACTGGGTAACGTTGGGAAAAGTTTCATCACCGGTGATCAGATCGACATCCATGTCGCCATATGACACGGGGGCAATGAGCTTTTGGATAGACCTGGAGACGTCGCTGCCATGAAATGGTGTGCCTCCCTCTGACAGGCCGCAGAAAATCATGATGGCGCCGGCCCGAAGGCTTGTTTGCTTGTCAATGCTCATCTGGTGAATTTTAGAACAGTCAAATCCGGCAGGAACAAGGGGATCGATCGAGCTAGTAGCAATGTACCTCTGCCGCGCTCCTGTCATGCTTGTGGCTGGACCGGCGAACGTGCTAAAGCCTAGCAGCGCCAGAATAACACCCGTGAGTGCCGCAAATAGTCCAATCATAACACGTAGATTAAGGAAGGAGAACGCAGTGGTATAATTCTTTTTCATAGAGAAGATTCTTCTTACGGGCGTAGATGTGAGCATTGTTTTTACGTGAATCTCATGCGCTGTATCAATATTTTTCCTCAATTACTGAACCGCGCTTTGAGGGTTTATTCTGTGGCGATCGAATTCCTGGGCTGGTACGCTGATCGGTTGCTTATACCGCGACCTTAACGAGAATGCTTGGCAGAGTGAAAACGAGTGAGAATTTTGAGATTCGGCCGGCGCGCGTGGAAGATGTGCCGGTCATTTTGCAATTAATCCGCGACCTGGCGACGTACGAGCGCGCACCGGACGAGGTGACCGCGACAAGGGAACAACTTATCGATGTGTTGTTTGGGGAACGACCTGCGGCGGAAGTTCTGCTCGCATTTGAAAGAAAATGGCCGGTTGGATTCGCGGTTTACTTTTACAATTTTTCCACGTGGCTCGGCCGCTCCGGGCTTTACCTCGAAGATTTGTTCGTAAAGCCGGAAAAGCGCGGCAAGGGTTATGGACGCGCGTTGCTCGTCGAGCTTGCGAAGATCGCGCGGGATCGCCAGTGCGGGAGGATGGAATGGGCGGTGCTGGATTGGAACGAACCTGCGATCAAGTTTTATCGAACGCTTGGCGCAAGGCCAATGGACGAGTGGACGGTATTTCGGTTGACACGTGATGAGATCGCGATGCTCGCGGACTCGGGGCAAATCGCTCAAGAGTAAGAGCAGGAGCGACGAGTAAGACTAAGAGCAAAAGGAAGAAGCAAGTGGCGAAGGAGCTCACAAAGATCGAAGACTACGCGTTTCTTAGCGATACGCAGACCGGCGCGTTAGTGAGCCGGGACGGCTGCGTCGATTGGCTTTGTCTTCCGCGGTTCGATTCGCCGGCGTGTTTTGCCTCGCTTCTCGGCGATACGAGAAACGGGCACTGGCGGTTTTTCCCAGAGAAAGAGATTGAAGCGACGCGGCGTCGCTACCGTGGTGACTCGCTTATTCTCGAAACAGAAATTGAAACCAAGAGTGGCGCCGTGCGCCTGATCGATTTCATGCCCCCGCGTGGCGAGAATCCGGACATCATCCGCATCGTGGAAGGCTTGCGCGGCAAAGTGTCGATGCGGATGGAATTGGTCGTCCGGTTTGATTACGGGCAGATCGTGCCATGGGTTCGCCAACGGAATGACGGCTTGGAAGCGATCGCCGGGCCGGATGGTTTGATCCTTCGAACACCAATTGGGACGCGAGGTAAAGACCTGACCACAGTGGCGGAGTTTACGGTTGGCGAAGGTGAGCGGGTCCCATTCGTGCTCACTTGGTTTGCTTCGCACAAGAATCCGCCAAGAGCGATCCACCCCGAACATGCTTTGCGCGACACAGAAAAATATTGGCAAACCTGGTGCAATCAGTTTCAGGGCCAGGGGAAATGGCGCGATGCAGTAATGCGTTCACTTATTGTGCTCAAAGGATTGACCTACGGACCTACCGGCGGTCTGGTCGCCGCCGCGACGACGTCTTTGCCCGAACAAATCGGAGGTCCGCGCAACTGGGACTATCGCTACTGCTGGCTGCGGGACGCCACGTTTGCTTTGCTCTCCCTACTGCGCGCCGGTTACCGCGAGGAGGCCGCAGGGTGGCGCGAGTGGTTGTTGCGAGCGGTTGCTGGGAGCCCCGCACAGATGCAGATCATGTACGGCGTTCGTGGCGAACGCCGCCTCGATGAAGCCGAAATTCCCTGGCTTTCTGGTTACGAAAAGTCTGTGCCGGTACGCATCGGCAACGCCGCTTCGAAACAATTTCAGCTCGATGTGTACGGCGAGGTTCTTGCGACGATGTTCGAAGCCGATTGTGCGGGGATCAAAATGCAGGAGCCTGATTGGGCTTTGATGGTGCATTTGATGAAATTCCTCGAAACACACTGGCAGGAACCAGATGAAGGAATCTGGGAGGTGCGCGGGGGACGAAAAAATTTCACGCACTCGAAAATGATGGCCTGGGTGGCGTTCGATTGTGCGGTAAAACTTGTGGAGGAATGCGGATGCGCGGCAGGCGAGCATCATCCCCGGTGGCGAAGGGTCCGAGAGCAAATTCACGCCGAAGTTTGCGAGCGCGGTTACAACTCAAAGAGAAAAGCGTTCACTCAGTATTACGGCTCCGATGCGCTGGACGCGAGCTTGCTGACGATGCCGCTCGTCGGCTTTCTACCTGCAACAGACGAACGCGTCCGTAACACGGTCGAGGCGATCGAAGGAGAGCTGATGGAAGATGGTTTCGTGCTGCGTTATCTGCCGGAGGAATGCGGCGTAGACGGATTGCCGGGACGCGAAGGTGTTTTTCTCCCATGCTCATTCTGGTTGGTCGCTTGCTGGCATCTCCTCAACCGAAAGAAAGAAGCGCGCGAATTGTTCGAACGCTTGCTCGATGTGCGGAACGACCTGGGACTTCTGTCCGAAGAGTATGATCCACGCGAGAAACGGCAGCTGGGAAACTTTCCACAGGCATTTTCACATGTCGCCCTCCTTGGTGCCGCGCGAATCCTTAATGGTGAACACGAAATCGCGACATCAAAATGACCGCTGTAGCCACGGCGCTGTGGGCCGTCTCCTTCGGTGTAAAAAAAAGCGCAAAGGTCGACCGGCCTTAACTCCGCACGCCCGGATTCGTCCCGCGGCGAGCCAGTGCCTACAGCACTTTTGAAATTTTTACGCCCGGGTCTCGCTTGAAGAAACAAGCCGCTTAATCAGATCCTCGATAGTTACGATTCCGCAAAAACTTTTCTTTCGGTCCAGAACAGCAGCGAGACCAAGCCGGGCTGCGCGCAATTGCTGCACAACGCGATAAGCAGACTCATCCTCGGCGGTCGTTACGATGCGCCGGACATAATTTTGCAGCGGCTTGCTTCCATTCTGATCGAGCAGGATATCGAGGACATTAATCAATCCGGAAGGTTGCCCTCCCGCTGTGAGAACGGGCAGACGATCAAGGCCGGAAGAAGCGCTGAGCTCGACTGCTTCCGTAGTTGACGCGTTGAGCGGCAACGCGACGACACTCGCCAACGGCAGCATTACATCACGCACTCTCACGGTGCGAAAGTCCACGACGTTATGAATCATCGCGCGTTCGGTTGGAGTCAGCGAGCCTTCGATCTCGCTTTGTGCAGTGATCTGTTTCAGGTCCTCACGTCCTGCGAAAAGGCGAGCGCGTTTGGCGGCGCGGTCCGGCATCAGCAGTTTTCCCAGTCGAGCCCCAATTTCAAGGAACGGTGACAACAAGAGCGACATTAGTTCGAGCACACCGGCAAGCTGAGCGAGCGCGCGAAACGGAAACCGCCGGAACAACGATTTCGGGAGAACTGAGAGCAGAAATAGATAGACCGGAAGCGCGATCGCCAACGAGATAAAATAACCGGCGTAGCCCCACAATCGGACCAACTCCCGCGTCAACAGGAACAGGGCAAGTATGTCCGCTGCGTTTGTGAAGAGCAGAACAGTGACCAGCAAGCGCTCCGGGTGTTTGAGCAAACGATTTAATCGTACGGCCGCCGGCACGCGGCGTTTCACATTCTGTCGCAATCGAACCGGATCAATCGAAAGCAGTCCGCTTTCAATCCCGTTGAACAAGAACGAAACAATCCAACAACAAAAAATAATTAAAGCGCTGGTCATGCTGCTGCTCCAAATGCGTTCGGAGTTGTTTTCTCCAGCAGAATTTCCTCGATTCTTTTTCGCGCTGCGCGACGCACCGTGATCGTCAGGCCAGGGATCTCCAGTTTTGTGCCCGAGGCAGGTAAATAGCCGAGCCGCGTGAAAACGAATCCGCCGATGGTGTCGATTCCTTCTGCGTCGATTTGAAAACCAAGATATTCGCTTAAATCGTCGAGGCGCGCGTCGCCGCTAACAAGGAATCTGCCATTCCCGAGCGGCTCGATGTACAAAGCGACATCGTCTCGCGGCACAACGTCGCTGAGGATTTCTTCGACGATATCCTCCATCGTGATGATCCCTTCAGTGCCTCCAAATTCGTCAACCACGATTCCCATCCCCTGGGGACGAGTCAAAAAGAGCTTGAGCAACTCCAACGCGCCCATCGTTTCGGAGACAAACGACGGCGCGATTAGCGTCTCTGTGTAATGCTCGGATCGATCGAGCAGGAACAATTTCACATCAATGATGCCCAGGACTTGATCGGGCGTATCCGCATAAACCGGGACGCGTCGATACCGATTTTTCTTCAGGCGCGCAATTGCTTCGTCGTTCGTTAAATCATCCGGCAGCATGAAACTATCAACGCGCGGCGTCATGCAGTCCTTTGCGGTTTTGTCTCCGAGCTTGATGATTTCCTGAATGATTTCGGCCTCGCCTTCATACAAGGCGCCTTCCTCCTCGCTCATCTCGAGCAGTGTGTGCAACTCCTCATCGCTCAAACGCGAGTGAGGGTGCAAACGCGAGGGGGTGAAAAAATCCACGACGCGAGCGCTAACGCTCTCGAGCCCGCGTCCGATGCGGTCAAGAAGCGGCATCGATATCTGCAAAGCGAACGCGCCGATCGTTGAGAGTCGATAAGGCACTGAAATCGCCAGGAGCTTTGGGATTAGATCGCAAAGCAGCACTACCAATGCGAAAATCACGAGCGCCACGGCCCATTCCGGAATGCTCCCTGCCATTGGGCTTTCCCACAGGAAAAAGAGGCACAACACGACCAGAATTACATTTACCAGTCCGTCGGCCAGGAGCAGCACATTCAGGACACGACGCGGATTTTCCCGGAAAAGCTGTACGAATTTTGTGAGGCTCGCGTGATTTGTTTCCAGGCGGCGCAATTGATACGGCCTTAGCGAGAAGAGCGCGGTCTCGACTCCGGAGAAGAGAGCGGAACAGAAAATCAAAACTGAGATGACCACCAGCAGGATGGCCAGGGTCACAGTTGTCATTTCCTGTGTTGGCACAGCCAGGCTGGCTGTGAGAAGTCAGCCGCGTGAATCGCGCGGTCTTGTTCTTCGGAGAAAGTAGTGCGTGCTGGTTTGCTCATTATCTGAGCTAAGTGTTGTGTAACCGGTATGGCTTGCCAATCGTTGAGTTCAAAATGGCCCGCCGCCAAGGCGCGACGAGGGAGCATGTCCTTTGCGACCTGTGACCGAGACGCAACGAAAGCGCCGGGCCATTTTCAACTTAACCCTCCGGGCCGCAGTTCTTTGGCCGAATTTCCGCGTCGCTCGCTCGGCCAGTATCGCCATGGATACAGCGCCTTCGCTCGCTTCTTGAAATTCGCCCAAACTCGTTGCGGCGATTGGCAAGCCGTACCGGTTACACAACACTAGAAGCAAATTAAACCCTTCATGAACAAAGGCGAGAGAATTTCGCGATTCGTGGCCGAAATGGTCGCGGAAGACTGCGATTCAGAGGAGCGAGACATCGCAAAGCATCCATTCTACCGCGCGTTTTTCCATTGCTGGAATGACAAACGTTATTACGAGGCGCATGATGTGCTCGAGCAGCTTTGGCTCAAGACCAAATCATCCGATGCGGACTATTTCAAAGGATTGATCCAGGCGGCAGGGGCTTTCGTTCATCTTCAGAAACACTTCGAATATCCCCTGCACGCGAAGCATGGCAGACGCTTGTCTCCCGCCGTTCGTCTGTTCCGGTTGGCTGAACGGAACCTGTCGCCATTTGTTCCCAGACATCATGGACTGGACGTGGCTGCGTTCTGCCAGGTTTTGCGCGAATGCGCGGACCGAATCGTCGCATCCGATTATAAGACCAATCCCTGGTCGCCCGAAACCGCGCCAAGACTGCGTTTGCTGTAGCCACGGCGCTGTGCGCTGTGCTGAGAATGATAAATAATTCGCCTCGACGCGAGGCGGCTACAAGGTGGGCCGGGTCACCTCGTAAAAATCAATTTCATTCCGGCGATGAGGAGAACTGTGGCTAGAAAGAGCGATATCACCCGAACAGCAAAACGCCTGCTGCCCAAATGGGAGCCCACCGCGCCGCCAATGATCGCTGCTCCTGCGAGGACGAGACCGAGCGAAGGAATTGAATGAACCTTTGTGAAGTAGCCAACTAGTCCGGCGATCGAGTTTACCCAAATGAACAGCGCTGAAACGGCTGCGGCCTGGCGGATTGGTGCCCACTTACAAAACAGCAATAGGGGCGTGAGAAATATTCCGCCTCCAGTTCCGGTCAGGCCTGAAAGAAATCCAAGGCCTCCCCCGACGCCAATCGACACTGGACGAGAAGGTGGGATTGTTTGTGGCGGATCGCTTCGGCGAAAGACCAATCGCGCGGCGGAAAAAAGCAGCACAAGCCCGATCAGAATTCTGAGAACGGAAGCAGATGGCTGGAGATAGCCGCCGACGTATGCCGCCGGAATGGAAAGCAGCGCAAACGGCCAGAACAATTTCCACGAGAAATAGCCGGCCCGCCAGAATTGAAACGTGCCAATGGACGCGACCAAAATGTTAAGTACAAGCGCCGTTGGTCGGATAACCGTTGGTGCCAACCCGAACAGAGTCATCGTTGCGATGTAACCCGACGCGCCGGCGTGGCCGACTGATGAATAAAGAAATGCAATCAGGCCGATTGCGAGAAACAAAAGAGAGAGATGCGTTGTATCCATGCTTTCTCATGTCGAGCGGAGTCGCCTGCCGAGCCGGAGCTTTATGCGACGGCTGGAGACATCTCTCGATGCTGACCATGAAGAGCCAGAGATTCCTCGACTTCGCTCGGAATGACAAGCAATCGTGATGTAAATTTAAAGCGATATCACGCGTCAGCTCATGACAAGTCGCTTCCGCTTTGCATTTCTCGCGTTAACGTGGTTGGTGAGATCGAGCGACACTTCTGGTGCGCCTGCGCGCCCCGAGCATACGAACCGTCTGGCGCAGGAGAAGTCGCCTTATTTGCTTCAGCACGCGCATAATCCTGTGGATTGGTACCCGTGGGGCGAGGCGGCGTTCGCCAAGGCGCGGCGCGAAAACAAACCGATCTTCCTTTCGATTGGTTATTCCACCTGTCACTGGTGCCATGTGATGGCGCACGAATCGTTCGAAGACGAGAAGATCGCAGCGATCATGAATCGCGAGTTTGTGAACATCAAAGTGGATCGGGAAGAGCGCCCCGATGTTGACCGCGTTTACATGACGTTTGTGCAGGCGACGACTGGCGGAGGCGGCTGGCCGATGAGCGTCTGGGTGACGCCTGACCTGAAGCCATTTGTCGGTGGAACCTATTTTCCGCCTGAGGATCGATACGGTCAGCCGGCTTTCACAACGGTGCTCGAACGAATTGCCACAGCTTGGAAGGAAAACCACGACAGAATTACCGAACAAGGCGGCAAGATTGTTGCAGCCCTCCGTGAATCTCAATCAGCGGCGACTGCGGAGCAGAAAATCGACGCAGCGATCCTGGATGCCGCTTACCGGCAAATGGACCGCAGTTATGACCCAAAGGAGGGCGGCTTCGGCAACGCTCCGAAGTTTCCGCGGCCGGTGACGCTCAATTTCCTAACGCGATTTTACGCGCGCGATCCCAAGAGCGAATCCGGCAAGCATGCGCTTGAAATCACTCTGTTCACGCTGCGCAAAATGGCCGCGGGCGGAATGCACGATCATATCGGGGGCGGCTTTCATCGTTACTCGGTCGATCGCTACTGGCATGTACCGCACTTCGAAAAGATGCTTTATGATCAGGCCCAACTCGCTGTCGCCTACCTCGACGCATTCCAGATTACACGAGACCGGCAATACCAAGCAGTGGCTCGCGACATTCTCGATTACGTCGCTCGCGACATGACTTCGAAGGAAGGCGGCTTCTTTTCCGCCGAAGACGCAGACAGCCCCGTTGTAGCTGCGGACGACCACGGTCATGTCGAAACAAAAGAAGGCGCATTCTATGTTTGGACACAAAAAGAAATCGAAGCTGCCCTCGGTGATGCCGCCGAAATTTTCGATTTCCATTACGGCGTGCAAGCGCATGGAAACGCGCCGGAAGGAAGCGATCCGCAGGATGAATTTCGCGGCAAAAATATTTTGATTGAGCGGCACACGATCGCGGAGACGGCAAAGCATTTTCACAAGACAGAGGAAGAGACTGGAAAACTGCTGGCGGAATGTCGCGCGAAATTGTTTTCCATTCGCGCTAAACGGCCTCGTCCTCATCTCGACGACAAAATCATTGCCGCCTGGAACGGTCTGATGATCTCGGCTTATGCCCGCGGCGCGCAGGTGCTCGACGATCCGCGTTATCTGGAAATTGCAACGCGCGCCGCAAAATTCCTCAGAACAAATCTCTATGACGAAAAGAGTAAGTTGCTCTATCGCAACTATCGCGGCGGCCGCAGCGGTATTGAGGGTTTCGCGGATGATTACGCATTCGTGATCCAGGGTCTGCTCGATCTTTACGAGGCGTCGTTCGATGTGGAGTGGTTGAAATTCGCGGCCCAATTGCAGGAAACGCAGGATCGCTTGTTTTTTGATGAAAAGAACGGCGGGTATTTCAGTACGAGCGGTGAAGATGAAAGCGTTTTTCTTCGGATGAAAGACGATAACGACGGCGCAGAGCCCGCCGCGAGTTCGGTCGCGGCGCTGAATCTTTTGCGCCTGGCGCAGTTTCGCGACGACAAACAGATGGCGGAGCGCGCACGAAAAACAGTCGACGCATTTGCGGCGACCCTGTCGCATTTTCCCAGCGCGATGCCGCAAATGATCGTGGCGCTCGACTACGCATTAAGCAAGCCGCGCCAGATCGTGATCGCTGGGAAGAAGGATGTGCCGGAAACCAAAGCCTTGCTCAAAGAGGTGCACCGGCACTTTTTGCCAAAGACAATTCTGGTTCTCGCGGATGGCGCTGAAGGTCAGAAATATCTTGGCGAGAAAAACGAAGCGATTCGCGCAATGTCGCCGATCGAGGGAAAGCCTGCGGCTTACGTCTGCGAGAATTTCACCTGCAAAGCGCCGGTTACAGATCCGAAGCAACTCAGCGAATTGTTAAAGCTGTAGCCACGGCTCTCCGAGCCGTTCTCGATTTTCTGCGCCGCGTCGCCTATAGCGAAGCCGTAGGACCAAAGTCTCATAGCTTCCCGGAACCTTTTCGCGAACTTTGGTCCGTGATTTCCGGAGAAAAAGATATGCCAGTTTGTCTGGCTATAGCCGACGATTACTTTCGCAAAAGACGCAAAATTAAATGATCTCAGCGACCCGGGTCGATTTATTAAGACTTGCAAAAGTGTGAACAAAGGCGCGCCAGCTCTTGCGGGCGCTGGACCATGGCGGGTCGTGGTGGTTGGAGACGCCGTAGTTAGCGCGCAAGGGTTGGTCCCAACCATTGGTCGTGCAGACGGGGGAATCTCATGAGTTGGATCACCATCGTCTGGTCGATGAACGCCTCGGCGTGTTTGACGCTGGCGGCCATATATCTGCTCGTCTGGTGTAAACAGCGTCAAGATTGGGCGCACCTCGTATTTTCGCTCAGCGCTGTGTCAGCGGCGGCCATCGCCGGCTTCGAGTTAGCCATGATGCATGCCGGAACAGTCGCCCAATACGAAGCCCTCGTGCGCTGGATACATGTGCCGGTATGGATGCTTACTATCTCATTCGTAGCTTTCGTACGCCTCTATCTCCACGCCGGCCGGCCATGGCTCGCATGGAGTATCTACGGCCTCCGCACACTGGTGCTGATCCTCAATTTCATTCTTACCCCGAATGTCAACTTCCGGCGAATCGCAAGCCTGCGCCATTTCCAGTGGTGGGGCGGTGAGCTGATCTCAGCTCCTGTCGGCGTGGCAAATCCTTGGGGTCTGCTTAGTTCATTGAGCCTACTGTTGCTGCTCATCTTTTTCGTCGATGCCACCGTTACGGTGTGGCGGCGGGGCGACCGGCGACGCGCGCTACTTATCGGTGGCAGCATGATCTTCGGCGCAATTGTGGCATGGCACGTGCCGCTGGTAATCTGGGGAGTCATCAATGTTCCGTTTTTCCTCTGTTTTGCATATTCGGGAATCGTCGCCGCGATGGCGTACGAATTGAGCTACGATCTGCTCCAAGCGGCGCAGCTCGCGCGGCGATTGCAGGCGAGTGAGGTTAGTTTGCGCGAGACACGTGAGCGCATGGAGCTCGCGGCAAGTGCGGCCAAAATCGGCATGTGGATGTGGGACATTAAGCGTGATGAAGTTTGGCTAACGGATAAAGGCCGTGCCCTCTTTGGCTTCGAAGCGTCAGAGAAGCTCGACTTTGATCGCATTCGAAGCAGGCTCCATCCCGAGGATCGTGACTCGGTACTGAAGGCCGTAGAGAACTCGTTGCGCACCGGCGCGGAATATGAATCTGAGTACCGTCTAGTGTTACCAAATCGGCAGTGCCGCTGGATGACCGGACGCGGCCGTGTCGAGTTCAACAGCGACGGTCAACCGGTTCGCATGCGCGGCGTTTCACTCGACATCACTAAGCGCAAGCAGGCAGAAGAGCAGTTCCGTCTGGTAGTTGAGGCATCACCGAACGCTATAGTGATGGTTAACACCGAAGGACGCATCAGCTTGGTTAACAAGCAGACAGAGGCCGTCTTCGGTTACGCCCGAGAGGAACTCATTGGCCACACCATCGAGATGCTCGTTCCTGAGCGATTCAGGTCTTTACACATTGGACATCGGGACGGTTACCTTTGCGATGCTCAGCCTCGGTTCATAGGCGCCGAACGGGAACTCCTTGGACGGCGCAAGGACGGGAGCGAGGTTCCGGTTGAAATCGGTCTCAACCCAATTCGCACCGCTCAAGGCTTGTTTGTGTTGGCCTCTATTATTGATATTACGGAGCGAAAGCGGGCAGAACTGGAGGCGGCACGGCACCGCAACGAAATGGCCCACCTTTCGCGCGTTTCCACCTTGGGCGAACTTTCTGGTTCGATTGCGCATGAACTCAATCTGCCGCTCACCGCAATTCTCAGTAATGCGCAGGCTGCGCAGCGAGTCCTCGCAAACGGCGCCGACCTCGCAGAGGTCCGGAACATTCTCAGTGAAATCGTGAGCGAAGATAAGCGTGCTGGCGAAGTTATCCGCCGCTTGCGTCTGTTGCTGAAAAAAGGTCAGGTGCAACATCAATCTCTTCGTATCAACAAAGTTGTGCGAGATGTCTTAAAGCTAATCCGTAGTGATCTCATAAATCAAAAGATCAATGTGGATACTAGACTGGCCCGGAATTTACCGATGGTGATCGGTGATCCGGTGCAACTTCAACAGGTGTTAATGAACCTTGTAGTCAATGCTTGCGACGCGATGGCCGACCGCGATCGTTCGGAGCGGCGGTTGTTTATTCGCACCGGAATCGAGAATGGTAGCAGCGCAGTCATTGTGTCCGTCACCGATCGGGGCACCGGCATTCCTGAGAAAACAATGGAACAGATATTCGAACCCTTTTTCACCACAAAGACAAAAGGAATGGGCTTGGGTCTTTCGGTCTGCCGCACCATCATTGGCGCGCATAGAGGAAAACTTTGGGCTACTAACAACCCCGACTGTGGCGCGACCTTCCACTTCAGTCTTCCTACCGATGTGCCAATCAAAGCAGGGGTGGCAAGTAACAACGGAGTTATGACTAGCGCTCATAATTTGTAACTATGACTTCTTCTCTCAATCCCACGGTCTTTGTTGTGGACGATTACGCACCGGTCAGGAACTCTATCTCGCGTCTGTTACGTGCGGCCGGTTTCCTTGTCAGTGTGTTTGCGTCGGCAGAGGAGTTTTTAGCGCAGTATGAGCCTGGCATATGGGGCTGTCTCGTGCTCGATATCGCTATGCCAGCTCTAAACGGTCTCGAACTTCAGGATATTCTTACTAAAGCAGGAAGTCTTCTGCCCATCATTTTTCTGACTGGCGAGGGTGATATTCCCAAGTGCGTGCGAGCAATGAAACACGGCGCCAATGATTTTCTCACCAAGCCCGTTGACGAGAAGGATTTGCTAGCAGCCGTTTGTGTGGCAGTTGATAAACATCGGGCTCGCCGGCGGGAGCAGCTCCAGGTTACCGAAATCCGCGCCCGCCTGGGCACGCTTACACCACGTGAGCGCGAAGTACTCGAATATGTCGTTGCTGGCAAATTGAACAAACAGATTGCCGGTGAGCTCGGCACAGTCGAGCAAACGATCAAGGTTCATCGTGCCCGCGTGATGCAGAAAATGAGAGCAGAGTCCGTAGCCGAATTAGTTCGATTGGTGGAACATTCCCGACTCAACGGTGCGTTCACTGATGGAGCGCTGGTAACTCAGATAGCAGATTGTTAACGGTCTTTGGTTGAAGGCTAAGAGTTACTCTTACAAGCCCCTCAACTACTCGTCCGTCGTAGCCTCTCGCCGCGCCGCAGCTTTACACCAAGGCTGGTTGGCGAAGGCGGATCAACCCTCGACGATGGACCGGCCTAGCCGGGCGCATGTTATACCAAGGTCCAATATACCAAGGTCCAATAGACGGAACGGCCCCCGCATCCGTACCTTCTCGTTCTAATGCCGGACCAGGTTTCAGAATTTTTCCATCACTGGAAAGAGTTTCTCCAAACTTTACCGCGGAATTTCTGGAGAAGGCTGATGAAAGGAAACAACACATGAAAACAAGACTAGCTGAACTTATCTACGCAACCACTGCCATTATCAGCCTAGCCATGGGCGTAACAGCAAAAGGCGCCCAAGGTGACCTGTTCGCTTCCATTAACGGCGACGGCAGCACCGGGGGCGGCTTCATTTACCAATACACGCCGACTGGCGTACAAAGCACCTTTGCTTCGGGCCTTTCCCGGCCGCGCGGCATGGCTTTTGACCACTTTGCCAACCTATTCGTGGCAAGCACGTCGTGCGACGTCAACGGGAACTGTCAGGGCAGCATCGTGAAAATAACTCCGGACGGAGTGCAAAGCACATTCGCCACCCTGAGCCAACAGAACTTTGGGCCGGAAGGAATCGCATTTGACCACGCTGGCAACCTCTTCGTAATGGCTATCAACTTCATTGATCCAAACCTGGCCTCCACGATCTACAAGTTTACCCCGGGCGGGGTAGAGAGCGTGTTCGGGTCTATCGAAGGTCAGAGCTTCGGCCTAGCCTTTGACAGTGCGGGCAACCTGTTCGCTGCCGGAAATTCAAATATCTATAAGTTTACTCCGGACGGCACAAGGAGCGTCTTCGCCGATTCGTCGCAGTTCCCTCCTAAGAATGGCCCAATCGATCTGGCCTTTGATCGCTTTGGCAATCTGTTCGCGTCAACAGAATCAGGACTCGTTAGCGATCCCAGCAACGTAGTTATGAAGTTTACTCCGAATGGCGTGGGCAGCACATTCGTGCCGAGTCTAAGTAACTACCCTAGAGGGTTAGCCTTTGATAGAAGCGGGAATCTTTTTGTCGCGGAGATAGGCGAGCCGCCGAATCCCGAGCCTGCCCTTGGTGATATCTTAAAATTTACACCAGACGGGACTGAGAGCGTGTTCGCCAGCAATATCGGGTGTTGCAACAATAGTGGCCCGGAGTGGCTCACGTTCCAGCTTGTGCCAACTCCGCGCCCCCGTCCAACGCCTCACCCACGGCCAACACAGCAGTTCTAGGTCTCAACAGTAATAGAATGTCCAATAACCATAATGAAGGACATTTCCCTAGCGAGTTATTAGGTGTACATTATCAACCACAACTTTGCGAGCACTCACCGGTGCGCAGAGGCGGTTATTGGATGCCGTGCTGATTCATAGCCTACCGCGCCAGGCTAAGTCCCGTGAATCCTGGCCCCTCGCAGTTTGTTGCCCAGTTTCTTCGTCGCAAAACGTTATGTTCACGCGAACTTATACTAAGGTCTAATAGACGGCACGACCTGAGCATCTCTATTCTTGCCTTCTTAATGCCGGACTCCACTCAGCATTTCTCCTATCTGCGGAGATGTCTGCAATTCTCGCTCGGCAAAACTTGGAGCCTGGGGCGGTTCGAGTGAACCGCCCTACCATTCCCGGCAAAACTCTTGAGAAGAACGCCGAAACGAAGAAACGCATGAAAACAACGACAAATGTTATTTGTTCCGCAATCGCCGCCCTCGCCTTCGCTTGTTTTGGGCTCTCGCCCGCAGTTCGAGCGGTCACTCCGGCTCCGGACGGAGGCTACCCTAACGAGAACACAGCTGAGGGGACTGATGCCCTTTTCAGTCTAACCACCGGCACTGGCAACAGCGCTAATGGTTATTCTGCACTTTATAGCAACACTGGCGGCAGCTTCAATACAGCGAATGGCTATCTAGCGCTGTTCAGCAACGTCGGTATCGCCGGCAATCCTGACGTAGGGACCTACAATACCGCTACTGGGTGGCAGGCGCTCTATAGCAACACAGATGGTAATCGCAACACGGCCGTTGGTGCTGATGCGCTCGAAAGCAACACAACCGGCTACCAGAATACCGGCATCGGCCAAGCCGCGCTACAGAACGCTACCGGTAACGCCAACACGGCCATCGGTTTTTCTGCTCTCCTTTGGGACGACACCGGCAACTACAACACAGCCACTGGATCTACTGCACTTTCAGACATTCACGAGGGCAGCTACAATACCGCTGACGGTTTTCAAGCCCTCCTGGAAGCCAGAGGCGGCAGCTTCAATACCGCTGTAGGCGCTAACGCAGGCTTTACCACTGGCAACTACCCCTTAGGCAATCAAAACACCGGTAGCTACAATACCGCTTTAGGCGCGAATGCTGGTTATAATTGGGGCGTCAACAGCAACAACAACATCGATATTGGGAATCTCGGCGCCGACGAGTCCAACACCATCCGTATTGGCGGAGACACCGGAGCGGGTCCACAAACCGCCACCTATATTGCAGGCATCAGCGGAAATACAATCTCTGGTTCTCCAGTAGTCGTTGGCAATGACGGCCGTTTAGGCACGGCAGAGCTCAACAGTCTGGTATTAGCTGACCCAAATAACAATACAGCGGCGGGTCAAGAAGCACTCTTGAACAACGTCGATGGCCAGGGCAATTCTGCTTTTGGATTTCATGCGCTTCGAAGTAATACGGGTTTCAATAACACTGCGATTGGGGGTAGCGCACTTGAAAGCAATACAACTGGTAGCAGCAACAACGCGTTTGGCGTACAAGCGCTTTTTAACAATACAACGGGAGAGGGCAACGTAGCGAACGGGTTGTTTGCGCTTCATGAAAATACGACGGGCAGTGTGAATACGGCCGTTGGTGGAAATGCGCTCTTCAGCAACACAACTGGCACCGACAACGTAGCTAATGGTTTTGGGACACTGTTTAGTAATACGGAAGGTGTGGCCAACGTGGCCAATGGTAACTATGCGCTGTTTAGCAATACCAGCGGCTCCAACAACACGGCTAGCGGCTGGAATGCGCTCGGCAGCAACACCACTGGTCAAAGCAATACGGCCACTGGTGTCAGCGCGTTGCAGAACAACACCTTTGGTAGCAGCAATACGGCCATTGGAGTCGCGGCTCTATCTAACGCCACGGTCGACAACAGTACCGCCGTCGGCGCGTATGCTCTCACTAACAATACAACCGGCAGTCAAAACACCGCGATCGGTTTTTCGTCGCTTTCTAGCAACACGACCGGCTTTCTAAATACAGCTACTGGTTCTCAAGCACTCGCAAGCAACACAACCGGCGATCGCAACACAGCCACTGGTCGGCTAGCGCTTTTATCCAACACGACAGGTGCCAGGAACACGGCCACTGGAACCAACGCTCTGCTTAGCAACACAACGGGCGTCAGCAATACCGCGGACGGTACGAATGCGCTCGTAAACAATACGGAAGGCAATTTCAATACGGCAAGCGGGGTTGGTGCGCTTCTTTCCAACACGACCGGCAACGCCAACGCAGCCTTTGGTGATGCGACGCTTTTTAGCAACACCACCGGGTACGGCAATACGGTTTTCGGGACCGTGGCGCTCCAGGTCAATACGACGGGCAACTACAACACCGTATTGGGCTTCGGAGCCGGCAACAACTTGGATACGGGCGATAACAATATTGACATCGGCAACTTCAATAACACCAGTGGTTATTCGACCGACGTTCCGGGCGAGGCCAACACCATCCGCATCGGGGAGCCAAACACGCACACAGCCACTTATATAGCTGGCATCAGTGGAAATACGGTCTCTGGTGATCCTGTCGTCGTTGATAACGAAGGACGTTTAGGCACGGCCGATATTAGCACTTTGCAAGGTCCTCCCGGTCCCCAAGGTCCCGCAGGCCCGATCGGTGCAACAGGTCCCGCAGGCCCTATTGGCCCTGCTGGTCCGATTGGACCAGCTGGTCCACAAGGCCCGCAAGGTGCCACCGGCGCGACAGGTCCCGCAGGTCCGGCTGGCCCACAGGGTCCAACCGGCGTCGGTTTTGTCACTGGAGGTATCCTGCAAGTGAGACAGGGATCACCTGCCCCTGCCGGGTTCAGCAAGATAGGAACGACTTCGTTTCAATACAGGGACCTGAATGGAAGGAACCAAACCATTACCCTAGACGTTTATCAGAAGAGCTAGGTCAGTGCCGCGGTTTTCACAAGAAAATGATGAAAGGAAGGAACACATGAAAACAACAATGAAACCTATCTATTCTGCGCTCGCGCTTGTTATCCTCGCGATAGGCGCGCTAACTGCGGATGGCGCGCCAGGTGACCTATTCGAATCAGACTTTTCGTTTTTCACGAGTACCACGATCAACAAATTTGCTCCCGACGGCACGCGGAGCACCTTCGCTTCCGAAGTGCCCGGTCCTAGAGGGTTGGCCTTTGACAGTGCGGGCAACCTCTTCGAGGCAGACTACAACAGTAGCACGATCAACAAATTTGCTCCCGATGGCACACGGAGCGCCTTCGCTTCCGGACTAAGTTTTCCTATTGGGCTAGCTTTTGACAGTGCAGGCAACCTATTTGAGGCAGACTACGGCAGCGGCACGATCAATAAATTTGGACCCGGTGGCACGCGGAGCACTTTCGCCTCCGGATTGGTAGCACCTCAAGGTCTGGCTTTTGACAGTGCAGGCAACCTGTTTGTGGCGGATGGCGGAGCGATCTTGAAATTTGCTCCCGATGGCACGTGGAGCACTTTCGCTATATTAGATACTCCTCCTGTGGGGCTGGCCTTTGACAGTGCTGGCGCTCTCTTTGTAGGTAAGACCGGCCCCAACGGCGGTATCCGGAAATTTGCACCTGATGGCACGTGGAGCACCTTCGCTACCTTCGATCCCCCAGGAAACGATCCTCAAGGGCTGGCTTTCGATAGCGCGGGTAACCTTTTTGTGGCAGTCTACACCGCCAACACGATCTACAAATTTGCTCCCGATGGCACGCGAAGCACTTTTGCTTCCGGACTAAATGGTCCGATGTTCCTGGCTTTTGAACCAAGCCTTTGCACACCGGATACGTGGGCGACTAAGGCACCATTACTTCAGGCCGTAACCGGAGCCGCTGGGGCAGTCGTTGACGGATTGTTTTATGTTATAGACGGATCGACGGGCGCGACTAGGCCTCCGCCGCAAGTGTACGATCCAGTTGCGGATAGCTGGTCATACAGAGCGGCTGATCCGATTGCCCGCGCCAATACGTCGGTCGGGGTGATTAACAATAAAATTTACGTTGTCGAAGGATGGATTAACGCAGACTCCAATAGAGCTACCCAGGCGCTGCAGATATACGATCCTGCTACAAATTCATGGAGATCTGGCAAGCAAAGCACAGTTGCCCGGGGCGGCGCGGCGTGTGCGGTGATCAACGGGAAATTGTATGTGACGGGCGGAAGCAAAAACGGGAGTAGGGTTCAACCTAAGGACTTGGAGATTTACGACCCTGTCAGGGACAAGTGGTCGACGGGCGCTCCCCTGCCGACCCCTACGGGCGCGCAAGGGACCGCGCTCAACGGCAAGTTCTACGTAGTTGGCGGAGCGGTTCGAGGGGTCAACACGGGAATGCTGCAAATATACGACCCCGCGACAAACAGATGGACCCAAGGTGCACCTATGCCTACTCCGCGGGGCGGAGTCATGCCAGTCGCTGTCAACGGAAAGCTGTACGTCATAGGCGGCGACAACGGAGCGACTTTGTCGACCGTTGAAATCTACGATCCTGTTTCAAACACGTGGACGACGGGTATGCCCGCACCGACAGCCCGTTACGGAGGGACGGCCGGAGTCATCGACTCGAAGGTTTACGCGACGGGGGGATTTAACACGTCGGGTAACATTGACGGAAGCTTGGACGTTTACACGGCGGTGTGCCCGTAGCAGCTTAAACTGAATATATGCCCGCGAAACTAGTCGCCAGCAGTCATTAAGTTTCAACCCATCATTAGAACCCAAAACAATTATGAAATCACTAACAACTATCCTCGCTATCACATTATTTAACCTTTTGCCTGTGACATTTGTTCAGGCGCAAGGCACACCAAAGTCCGATCAGAAAATCGCCGGGGCGGGCAAGCGCACGGACGTTTATCATGTCCATTTCACCAAGGCCGCGCTCGGCAAAGCGGTTCAATTGGGCGATTGGCTCAAGACACCTGATCCCAATAACCCAATGCCCGAACATTTTATTGTCCTTCGACATCAAAGTGGCGACGCCTGGGATTACGCGGTCATTACGCATCTTGGCCCAAAAGCGACCGTTGAAGCAGCTGGCACGGCTGTCCCTCCAGACAAACGTGATCTGAGTGCATGGCATAACGACACCTTTGTAAACGGGCCATCCTGGGAAGAATTCACTAAGGCTTTGGGGATTGACGGCGATTCAGCATCCAAGACGTCGGGCTCAGTTTATTCTGTCTCTTACTACCGCCCTGCTCCAGGTCATCGCGAGCTGCTGGAAAAGATGCTCGGCGAAGTGCCGAGCGCGCCAAATGACAAAAGTGCGGGCAACGTGTTGATGCAACACTTGGAAGGCGGTCCCTGGACGTTTCTAACGATTGTCCGCTATAATTCGTGGGACGATTTTGCCACGGATCAGAAAAACGGCATCGCGAATACCACGAAAAAGGACAGTCCGTGGTACCAGTTGCGTGACCACGCCGATTACCATACCGACACGCTGACTGATCGTATTAAGCCGTAAGCGCTGACAGCAGCCAGTCTCAAGAGCTGGATCGACGCCCCCGGCGGTCGGGCCCTACCATTTCTGCTTTATTTGTCAGAAGGCTGGACCAAATCGTCGCCTATGATGATTGGTTCACCGCTAAACGGCGGTGCAGGTTTGGACGGAAAAAGCGGTCGCAAAACCGCGAACGCTTGCGACAAAAATGCAAAGGATATCAGCAGGAGCGCTGCTGCACGTTTCATGTTCGTGGGGATGCACGCGTCACAGAAGGTCTACCATCTGGGTACAGTCGCGTTTCAACCCTGCGCGATAACGTATCACCGCTGACTCGTGAATTCGCTTGTGTTCAGGGTCAGCGTTTACCTTGTTTAGCCTGTCGCTCGCCAAGCGCAGACCAATTCGTGTCGCCGGGAGTATCACTGTCTGGGGCAGGATTGTGTCCATGCTGACTAATACGGAATGCCAGGGTGAAAGTTCCAAACATTTTGCAGGATCAGATATACGGCTTGGCGAAAGCCCGCCGCGCTCTCCAAGATGCGGGTCCCATTGCTTCTTGGGAAGGAGGGCAGTTCTGGCATCCAGCGCTTACAGAGAAAAGGCCCTAATCGGGCATTACGTCACCTCCGCTCAAGCGGCGGGAAGTCCGTCCGGATTACAGCGTTTAGGAGGATTGTCATAAGCACGACATCATCGTGACCACCGCGCAGTTGCTTTCGGGTGCTATTGAATGCGTTGTGCGTTAACAAAACTGCTTCTCGAGGGTCATCGGTCAGTTGAGAAGCCAAGCTGTAAACGGCGGGATAATAACGAGCGACCAAGGTATGAAACCGTGGGCGGCGTTTCGTTGGTAGCTTTCTTGTTTGATGCAGTTCTTGCAGTTGGCCGCGCAGCGCATGGCCGCTCCGGCCGGGGGGTGCCTTCATTTACCAATTCATTCTAAGGAAATGGCGGAACGAAGTTCCGCCAGCTACGACATAATTGGTCGTTACTGCAAGCGCTGGCGCGCCCGGCGATCACGCCCTGCCATTTTTGCCTATTTGCTCCCTGGTTTAACGGCAGGGATTTTCGCCAGATCAGATGGCAGATTGTCTGCGGGAAAGGTTTCAACAGTCATCTCGACGAGTCCGCAAACAGTCATTGCGGAGTGGAATGCTTTGCTTTACAGGCAACTCGCTTTCTGATCAGCTTCGCGCGATTCGTCCGTTTTTTTTCGAATTTCTGGAAGATTTTCGAGAACTTAGGCCAGCAAATGTTGGAGAAAAAAATGAAGGCCAAGAATGAAAACAATAACTAGCTTCGTTTACGCGGCGTTTGCGGTTCTCATTTTCGCCATGGGCGGAGTAACCGCAAATGGCGCTGCGAAGGGTTCACGTCCACATCCAACGCCTGCCCCGCGGCCAACGCCGCTGCTCACGGCCGACATTGATAGCTCGTACACTAACTCAAAGGTTCCATATACAATCGACGGTCAACAGATTCTGGAAGATCTTGGATATCCGTTCGACGATCCAAGGGGTGTTGGCTACGGGGACTTCAATCGTGACGGGATTCCGGACGTGGTCTTTGGTAGCAACGGCAGCAGTCCAGAGGGACGGACCATCGTCATCGCTCTTGGTCAGCCCGGAGGCGGTTACATCGAGGGTACGACACAAATAATCTCCGGTGAGGTGCCCACTCCTATCGGTGCGAGTAAGATCCTTGTCACCGATTTCAATGGAGACGGCTGGCCTGACATTTTTGTCGCCGATGCTGCCGATGACTCCCCTTTTAACCATAACTGGCTGTTCTTGTCTGACGGCACGGGCCACTTGGTTTACCAGAGCGCATTGGCCACCGTTGATCCGGTGGGATATCATTATACCGCGACTGCGGGAGCTATCGATCATAGCGGGCATATCGATATCTTCGTGGAAGGCCCGTTCTATTCTCTCATTAATGATGGGCAGGGTCACTTTACGGTCGATACGACGCGAGCGCCTTCTAGAATTGGAGGCGCAACCACCTATGAGCTGATTGACGTCGATTATGATGGCAGCCTGGACCTGGTCATTGGCAACTGGGAAGGTGCGCTCCTTGGAGGACTGACGGAGATATTCTGGGGCGATGGCACCGGGTTTTACAGCGATGCAAACCTAACTGTTCTACCAGGCGATGACGAGTTCTGGAACGTGGACGACATTGACTCAGAGGACATTAATCACGACGGCCTGCGCGACCTGGTGATTACTCGCTCGGGAACCTCTGGCGGCTTTTACTTTCAGGTGTGGATGCAAACAAGCCACCGCGTATTTGCAGATGAATCGTTGCCCCGGATAATCCACGATCGCAGCACATGGATAGGTAATAATGCGGACCCGATATATTGGATACGCTTGGTCGATATGACTGGGGATGGTGCGCCTGACCTTGTCTACGACGGTGCGGGCACCGGGGGAAGCTTCCGCAACCTGGGCTGGGCTAACGATGGCAACGGGTATTTCACCTTTACAGGTGGCTGGTTAAAAGTGATTTGGACCACACCGCTTGCTGGTGGCACGTTTTCCCCGCCGGCACCGGGCACATACACCTATGACGTGAACTTTGGGAAGCCTGTGTTTTCGAAATCAGTTGAACCTACGGATCTTACGCTGAGCGGCATTCCGGGCGCTACTGTGACCGGCGTCACCGTGATCCATGACAACTTCACTGCCGAGTTCACACTGAATATTCCTACCGGTGGACTCTTGACGGCGAGCATTGCGGCCGGGGCGATCACTGGTCGGATTGGCGAGCCTAGCGCAGCATTCTCGGAAAGTTACGCAGTCTCGCCTTGGGCACCTAGACCGAGCCCGACGCCGAGGCCGCACCCGACTCCGCGACCTCGGACCTAGCGAAGCTGGCTTGGCCGGACTTTGGTTCCCTACGCAATTCAGCTCCAAAGCGCGCCGGTGACTGATGCAAAGCAAGTTGCCGAGTTGCTTTCGAAATAACTGCGCCCCCCCGTACTCATCTGTAGCCACCGGCCTGTGGCCGGTCACAAATGGTTCTTCCATCGCGTTTGTTCACAAACGCCATAGGGCCGTGGCTACAAGGTCGCGACTATTTGCTCCCGGGATGAACGGCGGGAATCTTCGCCAGATCAGGCGGGAGCTTGTCCGCAGAAAAGGTTTCGACATTCATCTCAACCAGGCTCACGAACGGACAGCCAAAATCGGGTTTGGCTTTTCCGCTGCGATCGACAATCACGCCAACCGCTGAAACGACACCCCCATGGTCACGCACGATGTCGATTGTTTCCTGTACGCGGCCGCCGCGCGTCACGACGTCTTCGACAACGACGAATTTTTCACCCGACGAAATCTTGAAACCGCGGCGCAAAACAAGTTTGCCTTCGTCCTTTTCGACAAAGATGTGGCGTTTGCCTAACGAGCGACCGACTTCCTGGCCGACAATGATTCCGCCGAGAGCAGGGGAGATCACGGTGGCACAATCGAATTCACGCAGTTTATCTGCGAGCCATCCGCACACTTTCGCTGCGATCGCAGTGTCTTGAAGAAGCAACGCGCATTGAAAATACTCGCGGCTGTGGAGCCCGGAGCGTAAGATGAAGTGGCCGTCGAGCAGCGCACCGGTCTTGCGAAAGAGGGCGAGAATATCTTCGCTCATTACTTAATTTCGGCGGTCATAGACCGCCGCTACAGCGCTTCTTAGCCGGAGGTGTCATACGCTACCCCAGCGGTCGATCCACCTTCATTTGCGATCGCGATGACTTCAATTTCCACATTTGCTCCCTTGGGCAGCGCCGCGACCTGAACGGTGGAACGGGCGGGAGGGTTCTGCTTGAAACATGAACCATAAATTTCGTTAACGGTTTGGAAATCGCCAAGGTTTGTGAGGAAAATGGTTGTCTTAACGATATGCCCGAAGGTCAGGTCCTCGGCCTTCAAAATGGCCGCAATGTTGTCGAGCACGCGTCGGGTCTGCGCCGCGATATCGCCAGGAACGATCTGACCCGATTTTGGATCGAGCGGAATCTGGCCGCTGCAGAACACGAAACGCCCACTGCGCACCGCTTGCGAATACGGCCCGATTGCTCCCGGAGCTTCGCTTGTGGAAATGATTTTCTTCATGCCGGCGATCTTAATTGGAAAGATTCCTCCATACAACAAGGCCTTGTTGTATTCACGGCAGAGCCTGCCCGCCGCGGCGGGCGTCGCCGTGTATCTTTCGCGGATTCGCCCGGACACAGCGGGGCGGTTACAGCAATGCGCGAATTGATACTACGAGAATCTGACCGATAATATCGGTTCAAATGGTTGGGTGGATTTTAAAGAAAATTCTCGGGTCGAAGAATCAGCGAGAGCTCAGGCGACTTTCGCCGACGGTGCGGCGCATCAACGAGCTGGACGAACAGTTCAAGAGCTTGTCCGACGACGCGTTGCGCGCGAAGACCGCTGCATGGAAGGAAGAGCTCTCGAAAATTCCCGAGCTGGAGGATCAATGGAAAAAGCTGGATGAGATTCTGCCGGAAGCGTTCGCAGTCGTGAAAAACGCGGCGCGTCGGCTGAAAGAGCGGCAACACAGCTTCAGCGTGTGCGATCAGCCCATGGTCTGGGACATGGTGCACTTCGATGTGCAATTGCTCGGGGGAATGGTTTTGCACCGGGGCCGGATCGCGGAAATGGCCACTGGCGAAGGCAAAACGTTGGTCGCGACTTTGCCTCTTTACCTGAACGCGTTGAGCGGACGCGGCGCGCATCTAGTGACTGTGAACGATTACCTGGCGCGACGCGACGCGGAATGGATGGGGCAACTTTACAATTTCCTCGGGTTAACGGTCGGCTGCATTCAACACGATCAGGAGCCCGATGAACGTCGCGAACAATACGCGATGGACATTACTTACGGGACGAACAGCGAGTTCGGCTTCGATTACTTGCGCGACAACGGCATGGCCACAACTCGCGAACAACAGGTCCAGCGCGGTTATCACTACGCCATCGTCGATGAAGTCGATTCCATTTTGATCGATGAGGCGCGCACGCCGCTCATCATCAGCGGACCGGCAACCATTTCCACACATCAGTACGACAAATGGAAACCGCTCATCGAGCAGTTGGTTCGGAAGCAGAACATGCTTTGCAACCGGCTCGCCAGCGAAGCAATCGCGAAATTCGAACAGGACGACATCGAGACGGGGGGCCGTCTCATGTTCAAGGTGAAACTCGGTCAGCCGCGCAACAAACAGCTTCTTCGCATGATGGAAGATCCGGACAAGCGGCGCGCCGTCGATAAATCGGAGCTTTCATTTTACGGAGACACGCGCAAGGAGGAATTGTTCCAGCTAAAAGAAGAACTCTTTTTCACGATCGACGAGAAATCGAACGAAGCGGATCTCTCAGAACAGGGCCGCATCTTTCTCAATCCTGACGATCCAAACGCGTTTGTGCTGCCGGATTTGATTAACGAATTCACAGAGATCGATCTCGATCAGACACTCTCGGACCAGGAGAAAGACAAGAGAAAATCGGAGCGCCAGCAACATTGCGACGCGCAGGCCGAGCGCATTCACAACATCTCGCAGTTGCTTCGCGCGTACTGCCTGTTCGAGAAGGATGTCCAGTACGTTATCGAGGACAACAAGGTCGTGATTGTCGATGAATTCACCGGGCGCAAAATGCCAGGGCGACGCTGGAGCGACGGATTGCACCAGGCTGTCGAAGCGAAGGAAGGCGTCCAGATCGATCGCGAGACGCAGACTCTGGCGACGATCACGATCCAAAATTATTTCAGGCTTTATCAAAAGCTGGCTGGAATGACCGGCACGGCCGAGACCGAAGCCGCAGAATTTCACGACATTTACAAACTCGACGTAAACGTGATCCCGACGAATCGGCCGGTTCGGCGCACCGATGCCAACGATCGCATCTACAAGACACGGCGCGAAAAGTACAACGCGGTGATCAAGGAGATCAGAGAAGCTCACGCAAAAACTCAACCGGTCCTGGTTGGAAGCGTGAGCGTGGAAGCTTCCGAGTTACTAAGTCGGATGCTGAAGCGCGAAAAAATCCCGCACAACGTGTTGAACGCCAAATTTCACATGCAGGAAGCCGAGATCGTGGCGCGCGCTGGACAGCCGGGCACGGTCACGATTTCTACGAACATGGCAGGTCGCGGCACTGATATTAAGCTTGGCCCTGGTGTCACGGAGCTGGGCGGTTTGAAGGTAATTGGGACCGAGCGTCACGAAGCGCGCCGAATCGATCGACAGCTACGCGGACGTTGCGCGCGTCAAGGCGACCCGGGCGCATCGCGGTTTTACGTCAGTTTCGAAGACGACCTGATGCGGAACTTCGGGGCGGCGGATCGAATGACCAAGATCATGGAACGCTTCGGACTCGAAGAAGGCCAGGAACTCGAGCATCGATGGCTCAACAAATCAGTCGAGACGGCGCAGAAGCGTGTGGAGCAGCGTAATTATCTTATCCGAAAACGGACGCTCGATTTCGACGACGTGATGAACATGCAGCGCGAGGTGGTTTACACCTATCGCAACGAAGTGATCGACTCCGAGGAGCCGCGCAAACTCATCTTCGAGGTGATCGACGAAGCTGTGCCGGCGAAGGTGAAAGAGTATCTCGACGTAGATGAACCCAATTACACTGGTCTCGTTCATTGGGTGAACACCACGTTCCCTCTCGGTTTAACCAGGGAAAAAGCGCAGTTCGACACGCGCGCAGTCGATGAAAACGCCAAGTTTTTGATCGAAAAGATCAAGGACGCTTACGAGCGGAAATCGAGTCACGAAGAACCAACGGCCGTCAAAAGCCTGGAGCGCTACATCATTCTCAACGCGATCGATCGTCTCTGGCAGGAGCATTTGTATGCGATGGATGCATTGCGCGAGGGCGTGTATCTCCGCGGGTACGCGCAAAAAGATCCGCTTATCGAGTACAAGACCGAAGCCTACGACATGTTTGTCGAACTGATGGCGAACATCAAAAACGAAGTGCTCAACAATTTGTTCCGCAGCACTTCCAATTTGCAGGCGTTCGAGAATTTCCTGGCGACATTGCCGCAGTTCCTGATGCGCGAACACGCTCCGACCGCGCCCACAGCCAGCGCCGACGAGCGCATGCGTCAACCCGTTGGCGCCATGGCTGGAGTCGCAGCCGGAGATGGCGACGGCGCGGGTGAAGTGTCGATTGATCTGCCAGTTCGCCGTTCCATACCAAAAGTCGGCCGCAACGAACCGTGTCCCTGTGGCAGCGGGAAAAAATACAAGAACTGCTGCGGCCGAGTGGCGTGAATTCTGCCACTTCGGTCTGTCAATCCGAGCGAAGTCGAGGAATCTCTGGTTGTTTGTGAAATTTCGAGAGATGCCTCCAGCCTTCGCATAAAGCTACGGCTTGGCAGGCGACTCCGCTCGACATGACAAGTCAGGATGGTTGACCAGCGCTCGCCGCCTCGATTGGTTAGGCGTCATGGCTGACGCGTGGTGGCGAGGTAGTGGTAAAAGACAGCCACAATAGCCAGGGAGACCAGTACAACGGGAGCAGAACCTGCGAGCAACAAGCGTCCGGCCCAACCCGGGTCCTCGCCACGAGCCAGGCTTAAAAGCTCCGGCACCAGGATTTGTGCTGCAGCCAAGGAGACCAGCAATTCAGCAACGACGGACGCCTGAATGGCTCGCCGCGGACTGCGCAGTGCAAGCAATGAAAGAAGCAACATCGCTGGAGGAACAATGATCGCGATCAGCTGGACAAAATAATCGGCGATTGGTTGTGGCACGTCGAACTGCAGATGACGAAGCAGCGTTTGAGACAAGTAAAAAATAAGGCCGAGAGCAAAAAGCGCCTGCGCGGCAAGCGCGATCTGGAGCCTGGTTGGGAGTGATGGACTGCGCATTTTTGAAACGGCTACTGGCCTAACGAGGGTTATCTTGCATGGCCTGGTTAGATACTTTGTGTCGCCACTCCCAAATCGTTCCCTCCTCTGGATGAGTCACCTCGCCGAAAAACTCGAATCCCACCTTCCGCAGGATCGCGTTCGAGGCGTTGTGCTCGGGCAGAGTGTGTGCAAAGAGCTCTACGTCCGGGTCAGCCTTGCCCGCCCGTGTAAGTAGCTCGCGGACCATGGTTGTAGCAACACCTTGGCCTTCGAAAGGCGGAAACGTGTGGTAAGCGATCTCGACGCGCGCGGCCGTGGGCGCGGACGTGAATGCGCAGACACCTACGATTTCCGAATCGCACTTCGCGAAGAAGCTGATCCAAGGCGGAGAAAATCCAGCCTTGCGATAGTGTGCAACCGTTTGCGCGCAGGCATCGGCTGCAAACTGCGTCAGCGACCCTAAGTCTTCCGCAGGTATACCGTCCGCGCCGATCTCGACAAGATGCAGGTGCTGAGTACGCATAAGAATCTAACGAGAGCTAGATGCAATTACTGCGGTTTTAAATGGACAATTTTCGATTGCGCCTCATTCAAGTTCGTAGGTTGTGATCTCGAGCGCGTGTCCGTCGGGATCGCGGAAATAGATGGAGTGCGAAATTTCGTGATCCTGAAATTCGAATTTGATTCCACGCTTTTCCAATTCGCGCTGTGCAGCGAGAAAATTTTCACGGTCTGCGCGAAAAGCGAGGTGAAGCATTCGAAGCTCGCGGTGACTTAGCGAGGTTGGTTTTGCGTCAGGTTTCGCGGGGAACAGCGCAATCCCGGTATTTCCTTTGCCAATGAAAGTCGGCACGCCGTCCCACATTCCTTCATGTAGGCGCTCAAATCCGAGGACTTCGATATACCATTTTGCTGATCGTTCGATGTCGCGCACGCCAACAGCCACGTGATCAATTCCTTCAAGTTGCATGAGATATCGAGAGAGAATTTATAGAGTTGTTCAAATCAATAAAGGTGGAACGCGTTGGCTAAATGCTGCGGCTATGCCGCCTAATGTATGCGCCTTCGGCGGTTTTGACGTCGGTCCGAGCCGGACTGGCATTTTCAGAGAAGCCGAATTCACCTATGCTACACTGTCGGCTCGATCGGTGACTCCGCTTCAATGCGGATAATTCACTCGATCGTCCAACTTTCCGCTTCGCAATGCGTCGGTAAATGCCGCGTAATCTTTGAGCTGCTTTCCAACCGCGTGCCAAACCACCTTCGGTTTGGCGTCATTCTTCGCGAGTTTGGCGATCAAGATGTGAAAGCTGTGGTCGATTCCGCCCCGCTCGTAATGGACGATGTAAATATCGCTGGCAACTGCCGCCCAAATCAGACGCTTCCATGGAAGCGATGGGTCCGTGACAGCGTCTGTCGCGTTCCAATTCTGGCCCGGGTCTGCGATTTTGCCTTTGTCGTCGGCACAAAGCGCAACAATTGCGGGCGGCAAATCTCTAGTGGAATGAACTTCATGGAATCGCGAGGAATCCAGCAACGCCGTCCGATCTTCACTCGAAAGCTTCGTCACATCCGCACAGCAGAAGGTCTGAACCGCGGTGACCAAAATTACGTAAAGAGCAATGCGTCTCATGCCTTTAGATAACCTTAGCTGCACCACGCCTCAATGCGTTGTCAGGCGCCGTCTTCATGATCACGGTGAACTGTGGTTGGGGAAAAGGCAGGCACACAGACAGAAATATACTCGGCACCTTGCGGAGATGGCGTACTGTAGCGCACCCACTCACCACGGTGGACGACGATAGCTTGCCCGGCAGCGATCCGGTGAACGCCCTCGCGAGTCTCGATCTGAAGCTCGCCACGCAGAACCACGGTGAACTCGTCGAAATCCGGTGTTTGCCCCGGCTCACTCCAACCGGATGGGCTGATCATGCGCGCGACGCTCACGCTCCCGGTTTTGGAGTTCACCCGGCCAATGAATTCCTCTATGGTTTTTGGAGGCTGCCCGTGAGCCTGGATTCGCGTCGGCGCTTCAATGAGTTGTGGCATGTGACAAAGATACGGCGAAGTGGCCTAACGAGAATAAGATCAGCCACAGCTCGTGAGAACGAGGCTGAATTGAAGTGATAGCTTGTTAGTCATCGAAAGTGAGGCTGTACGCCGTCGAGCGGTTGGCTGCATCGTCTGGTTAGGCGACGGTTTCATTCTTCCCCATCAAAATAATCCAGCGGCTCTGAGCGGACATACGTGCGCTCGGGGATCGGCACACCCCACTTATTACTGTCGGGCTGATACCATGCATCGCCAATTGGATTGTCCGCCACCACGTAAAGGATCATGTCTTCTGTAGTGTCATTGGTGATCTGGTGTGGCTCACCCGGTTTGAAAATAAATGCGTCGCCAGCCTCAATCGGAGTAGTCCCATCTTTATGGCGGACAACGCCGCTGCCTGAAATCACATGATAGAACTCCCACTGTGCGCTGTGCGAATGATACGAATAGGGAGCCTTCCCCGGCGGAATACGCAAAATCTCGACATCAAAGGGATGCCGCTCGTTGAGGTCGGTGGACGCGGGCTTGCGTCCCAACGCCTCTGAAATCTCTCTGCCCGCACCGCAGAACTTTCCTTTGGGGGAGGACCATGTGAGCTCTTCCATCTTTGTTGTATTGACCGTGTGCATAAGCGAAGTCGTCTAACTATAATTAGACCCAAGTTCTTGTACGTGGCGAGATATTTGTCCGTGCACTGGGAGAATGCATTTGTCGCTCGCCTACTGGAGTTTCGCCCGCTAAAGGGAGCATGCCGCGTCCCAAAGCGCACTACACTCTGACGCTAAAAAAATCATCGAACCGGAGAGCGCTTGAAACTGGATCTTGTCGATCTTCCATTCTTTAACGCGAAGAGTTTCCGGCTGCGCATCAACAATCGATGGGCCAAGAAAATGCCGGTTGCGAGCAAGACCGCGGTGATGCGTCAAATGCGTCAATGGTGGGTAGCCCATTGACTGAACTCTCCGCGCTGGCAGGCACCGCCCGATTCAGCACCCTGGCCCTCGCGACGATCTGCCAGCTACTTCCATTCCCAGTATTCGGAGTGTGTAGTGCCCTCTGCGTCTATCTCGTATTCGAAGAGCACTGCGGCCTTGTTCAGGCGGGACCATCGTGGAGGCATGGTTTGAAAATAAAGGGCGCCGCGATAAGTCGCGGATCCGTCTTTCTTTGTCGTGCCTACACCATGGCCTGTCCAGGTGGCCATTTTCCCGTCCTTGGTCATCATTACCCCTTGTCCTTCGCCGTACTGTGTTCCGTCGGGACGGGCAATGGTCCAATAGGTGCCTGTCTCTTTTACGTTTGTACCCAGCAGCGATCCACTCGCTTGAAACGAGGTTTCCATTTTTAAACCTCCGCCCGCGACCGACAACACGCGCTGCGAACTAATCCTGCCTGACATTTCACCAATCTTCTCGCCTAGCATATGTCTCCTCTTGTTAAGTTTCTTTTGCTCGAAGCCCTTCGATTCCGATTGGCAGAAGGTAGCAAAAAACTTTTGGAGCGTCTACGAAGCTTGGCCGAGCGCGCGCGTTTACCCGTTCGTTCCGCGTGACCAGCAGCAACGCCATCCTGCAACGCAATAAGACTTCAGCCCGACGGCAACGTTGGGCCGAGTGCGCTACCGATAAATCCGTTATTATTCAGATACCAGATTGCTGTTTGATGTGTGCTGGCGTTGTAAAGCACATAGTCTGGTTTGCCGTCACCGTTAAAATCGGCTGTGGCCACCAATGTCCAGCCAGTTGGAACGATCGGTCCCCATGCGGCGCCAACGAGCGTTAGTCCCGATAAGTAACCAATAGATGTGTAGCCTGAACTGGGATGAAATAAGAGATAATCTGTGTGACCATCGCCATCGAAATCCGCGACACCCACCAGTGTCCAGCCGCCGGGAAGCGTTGGTCCGTAGCCAGTGCCTGTGCGAACGTTATTATTCAGATACCAGACTCCTGTTTGATGCGTGCTGGCGTTGTAAAGCACGTAATCAGGTTTGTTATCCCCATTAAAGTCGCCAGTGGCCACTAAGTCCCAGCCGCCGGGAAGAGTCGGCCCGTAAGCGCTCCCAATAAATGTCGGCCCGGACAGATACCAAAGTGCCGATTGATGTGTATTCGGCGCGAACAAGGCATAATCGGAATGGCTGTCGAGATTGAAATCCGCCACGCTTCTCAATACCCAGCCAACCGGAAGAGTTGGACCCCACGCGCCACTTACAAAGACGTTGTCATTCATGTACCACACCGCCGTGTTGCGGGAATTCACATTGTAAAGGACGTAGTCAGGCTTGCTGTCGCCGTTGAAATCGGCGGTCGTAATCAAGCTCCAACGGCTTTGAGCTGCCGTCGGGGCGATCCGAACATAATAGACGTCTTCTTCACGATTGAATGTCGCCGCGTACGCGACATCGGCACCCGCGTTATCCGAAACGACTGTAATGTAATCTCCGAGCTTGCGCTGATTCGGGTAACCGAGAAATGGGTTAAACGGATTACTGATTGCGACATTCAGCGACCAGGTATTTCCGCCATCGACGCTGAACGAATAATAAAGCTGTGAGTCGGTGTTGTTCGCAGCGTTGCGTGTGTCGAGCCAGACTGCGTCGATTCGCCCGTTAGCCGCAACCGAAAGCGTACCGAACCAATGCCACTTCGCGTGGTTAACGGGATCGTCATTTATCCGGCGTGGTGCGCTGAAGGTTTGGCCTCCATTGGTGCTCCGCACAAACATTACGTCGGTGCCGGTGGCGGCGGTTTGAACGCTCGCAAGTATGTAAACGTTATTGTTCGTGCTCGTACCGGAACGATCGACGGCCAGAAAAACCTGACCGGCTAATCCTTGAGGATTGATCTGCTGACCGGCGACGATATGGCCGCCGAGGTTTACAGCTGTGCTCTGGTCGAACGTTGGAACAACGCCGCCGTTTTTTGCATTGATGGAGCGAACACACCAGATTTGCCCGTCCTGCAGCTGTGCCCCGCCGATAAAGAGATTCCCGTTGGAATCGACGTCCAGCGTGCCGAACGCAGGAGAATTAGGAATATCGATCGGATTCATCCAAGTGACTCCGCCGTTGGTTGACCGAGTGAATTGCCTACCGGCGAAATTGTTGCCGTCGCTGCTCCAGGATTGGTACTGGAACCCGTGTCCCGGGCTATTGGTCTTATCGATGGTAAACCACTGTTTATCCCCGCCATATGCCGCGGCGAGATAACCCCATGATTGACCGCCATTGAGTGACCGCCACAAATCGTCAAAGAACGTTTGCAACAGGCTCAGATAAAAAAAACGTCCGGCGCTATCGGAGTTCAGGACAGGATCGCTGCGAAATACGTTAGGCTGGAGAACGCCGGCAGAAGTCCAAGTCCTGCCGCCATTGATTGTATGCGCGAATCCAGCCTGTCGAAAATTAGATGCGACATGATCGAATTGCCTCCAACCGATACTCATTTTGTTTCGGTTCGTCGGGTCAACGCAAATGGACGGCTCATTTGCGGCGTCGCCAACAATGTTATTGCCGCTCGCGTTAACGTTGACTTGATAGCTGGTATAGGGGCCGAATTGCGAGATCAGTGCGGGCGACGTCTCCACGGCCGGGAACAGCGCCGGTGGGTTATCGTATTTTTCAAGCGGTTCCTTCGGGAGCGAGCTGGGTGAGAGGGTCTGACTCGAAACGACCGCGACCGCAGAGAAAAAACTGAATAAACCGCATAAACTCGCCCGTGGCATTGCTTCCCGTTTGTTACTTAGGTTAGCTGGTTTAAGCGCGATTCACAAGATCATAGGTGAGCTGCGACCAAGGTGTGAATGGCCGTGTCGCATGCCAGGCTGAGTTCACAGAATCGCCACGGAAAAATCACCATTTTTTTGCGAGGCCGTCATCCCGTTGTAACGCACGGCTGCAATGGTGCCGCTCATAAAATTTGCTACCGATGGGTTAGGTTGCGCCACAGATAGACCCAGAGCCGGGCGCCTCGAGAGCGAGCTTCTCCGAGGCGCCCGTTGCTTTTTTTAGCAGGTGGATCGGCTAGTCCGGAAATGCCACTCCGGTTCGGACCGATGGCAAATGGATCGCCGAAGGCGCAAATCATTAGGCGGCGGAGCCGCAATGCTGTTGCCAACGCGTTGAGGAGTCGCCGCGGCGACCGTTCCACCTACTTCTAGATCACCAGGCTTCGGTGCTCGCTCGCTGCTCGATTTGTTCGAGACTCGGATCGTCGTTCTGAATCCAATCGCGTGCCTCGTTAATTTCAGCCGGATTCACCGGAATCGCGCGCGGAATTGGCTCAGCTCGCGCTACCATTTGTCCATCATACTTCACCGGTTTCGCGCGTTTGATCGGAAACTTCCAGTGATGCCCGAATCTGTAGAGCGCGTAAAACATCGTCTTAGCTTCGACGGCGCTCACGCCGCTGCACCGCATGGCGTAGTAGAACATGCGATCACAATCTTGCCACGGTCGCTTCTTGTCCCCGTACGCGACGTCGTGTAACACCGAGGCGTTCCGATATCTTCCTTCGAACGGCCCACCCATGAACGACCAGAGGTAGCGCGGAATGGATGCGCCATCAACAAGCGATCCGATCGGGGCGACCCAGACGTTGCCCTTCGGATCTGTGTAGCGCAGTTCGGTTAACAGCGTCATTGTTCGTCCATCGGGATTCCACTTGGTCACCGGCTCGCCGTCGTAAAAGCCCCACTTCGTTGCTCCTGGGATGGTTTGCTCACCTCCGGGAACTTGGGCCTGATCTTTATCCGAGGCGCATGCGGCGAAGATCGCGACGAAAAGCACGAACGATTTAGTGATTTTCCTGTTTTCCATGTGAGATCAAAACGTTTAACGCTCAACGCTCAAGATTCAACCCTGGCCCGGCGTTTCATGGCAATCTCCTGTAATGGCTTGCTGCTTCATCTAATGCGCGGTTTGCGCGACCGCTTGGTCTCTGACGGGTTCTTCTTGTTGTTTTTGAGACGAAGGCGTGATCGGTTCGCCTTCGGTTTGTCTTCGATACGGCTGGAGATAAAACATCATGAACACGCCGATCACCACGAGCAGCGAACCAATCCATTTCAATAGCCAGCCAGGATCGCGCAAAATCTGTACGGTGCTTTGTCCGAGGTTTTCCGGATTCCAGGACGCCTGAGAAATCTTGTAAGTGAGTCCGGTCCAGGTGTGCCACCAGCTGCCCGGATAACTGAATGGATGATTCATCCAGCAGGAGCCTGTGGCTGTTTCTCCGTCGGCAGTAACAATCTGCAGAGTGCTCCTAAATCCGGCGGGGCTGTCACTGCCTTCATTCCGTTTTACTTCGAAGTCCAGCAGCTCCAGGCCGATCGGCAGCGACACCGTTTTCCAACCATAGGCAACCATCGTCGGAGTGGGTGAAGTGGGAATTGCAATCTGCCAACCCGCGGGAGCCCATCGTTCAACGGTTTCACCATTTTGCTGAACGCGGATGCGGAAGCCATCTGGCAAATCGTTGCTCTTCGGCGCTTGCTCCGAATTAACTGGGTTGAAATCCATCGAGCTTGCCGCGTGCGGTATCGTTTTATCAATCGTTAGTTGCCAATCCGCCCAACCGGTTGGCAGCGGCTTCTCCAATTCGATCCTACCGGTTGATCTGCCGTTTTTTCGTGAGGTGAGCTCGAAACTGATCGTGCCATCGTCGGCGACAAACAGCGTTAGATGATTCGGTGTTCCCTCACCGGGCGCCGGCATTGATGGTGGGCCTCCTGTTGTAGTGAGGTCTTTATTACTGCCGTGGGGATTTGGTTCGGCTGCGGTGGCAGGGACACCTTTACCTCGGATTGTCACAAGCACTGCTGGATTGTTTGGCTGATCGCTTAGTGAGCTGGGTTTGCCATTCTCGATTCGGAAGTCGGCCCAGTATTCGTCGATTTTGAGTGTGAACGGCGTATCGGTGATTGCGACGTCGCGGCCGAGATTTTCTGCGACATCGAAACCGGCTTCTTTGTCTCCCAACGAAACAAGAACCCGTCCTTTGTTGCCGTTCTGAGGTTGTTCCAGGCGTATTTTAGCACCGGTGCTGCCGCCCTTGCGGGCACGGCCGATCTGTTCTTCGGGCGCTTTGCTGAAGGCAAAAATTGATTCTTCAAGATCGACTTCTGGACTTTG
>Ga0081455_10000769_pt1 | contig 41419 bp, 42 predicted proteins | sample TabmetS3T2R1_FD_70207 | JGI IMG/M metagenome (GOLD analysis project Ga0081455, IMG submission 70207) | Tabebuia heterophylla rhizosphere microbial communities from the University of Puerto Rico - S3T2R1 | ecosystem: Host-associated > Plants > Roots > Rhizosphere ... | reverse complement strand
GAACTGTCAAAGCCGTTGCAGGCGTTGGCGAAAATCGCCACATGATAACCCTGTCTGGGTCATTCCAGCGAAGGGAGCCGCCGCTTGCCGAACCGCCCAGCACCCAATCTCAGCAGGCCCAAGGTCGCCATCATCGGTGCCGGGGTCGTCGGGCTTGCCATTGCCTGGCGGTTGGCAGCCCGCGGCGTGTCGGTCCAAGTCTTTGACCGCGGTGCGGCTGGCGCCGGCGCAAGCCATGCCGCCGCCGGCATGCTGGCGGCGTGCGCGGAGGCGGAGCCTGGCGAAGAGGCCCTCATCGCGCTCGGTCGCGAAAGCCAGGCACGCTGGCCCGCTTTCGCCGCCGAGTTACTCGAGGTGTCCGGGATTGATGTGGAATTGCGACCTGAGGGCACGCTGCTGCTGGCGCTGACCGCGGACGATCAGGCGCGCCTCGGCCATCACCTCGTGTTCCAGCAGAAACTCGGGTTGCCGCTGCAGTGGATTTCAGCCGCGGAAACCCGCCGGCGTGAGCCGCATCTCGCCGGCAAGCTGGCTGGAGCAGTGTTCAGTCCCGAAGACACCCAGGTCGACAACCGCAAGCTGGTCGCCGCACTGCGCGTCGCCGCTGAAGCAGCTGGCGCCAGTATCACCGAGTACCAGTCAGTGACCGCAATTTCATCCCGAGGCGGGCGTGTCGACGGCATCGCTTTCGCTGACAGCAGCAAAGTGGTGGCCGATGTGGTCGTGCTCGCAGCCGGCGCGTGGTCGCGCAGCATCGATGGCGTGGATCCGCAATTGCGGCCTCCGGTACGGCCGATCAAAGGTCAGATGCTCGCCTTGCGCACGGATCCGGCTGCGCCGCTGTTGACCCACGTGGTCTGGGCGCCCGGTGCCTACCTCGTGCCGCGCCGGGACGGGCGCCTGCTGGTGGGCGCCACGGTCGAAGAAAAAGGCTACGACACCTCGCTCACGGCGGGCGGCTTGCTGAGCCTGCTGGAAGCGGCCTGGCGGGCCGTGCCCGCGATCGAGGACTTGCCGATCGATGAGATGTGGGTCGGTCATCGACCCGGCAGCCGCGACGACGCGCCGATCCTCGGCGCCGGGCCGATCGACGGGCTCATCTATGCCACCGGCCACCATCGCAACGGAATTCTGCTGGCGCCCATCACCGCCGACACGATCGCGCGCCTCGCACTCGATGGCGTCATCGATGCGGCGATCCGCCCGTTCGGTATCGAGAGGTTTGGCTCATTTCCCGCCGCGGCAGAATAGGGAGAAATGAATGGCGCAAATCGCTGCCGAGGCAAGCATCCGAGTCAACGGGCAAAGCGAACCGCTCGTGGTCGCGACGCTCGCTGGGCTGCTCGAAGAAAAGGCGGTCGATACCGGCCAGCGCGGGATCGCCGTCGCGCTCAACGGCGCCATCGTTCCGCGCGCGGCATGGCCACAGACGCAATTGCGCCCCGGCGACAGCGTCGAAATCGTGCGCGCCCGTCAGGGCGGCTAAGGAGCCCAGATGTCCGATCCCCTCATCATTGCCGGCCGCGAATTCAGCTCCCGTCTGTTTCTCGGCACTGCCGGTTATCCCAACCGCAAACTCATGCTCGACGCCATTGCCGCGAGTGGAGCGGAGATGGTGACCGCCTCGATCCGGCGCATCAGCCTTGCCGGCGAGGACGAAAGCCTGGTCGACCTCATCCCCAAGCACATCCGTTTCTTGCCCAACACCGCCGGCTGCCAAACGGCGAAGGACGCGGTTCTCACCGCCGAACTCGCGCGCGAAGCGCTCGAGACGAACTGGATCAAACTCGAAGTGATCGGCGACCGCGAGCTGCTCTATCCCGATACCGAGGAGCTCGTGCGCGCAACGGAAACGTTGGTTGCGAAGGGTTTTACGGTGCTGCCCTATTGCACGGAGGATCCCGTCGTTTGCCGCAAGCTCGCCGATGCCGGGGCCGCGGCGGTCATGCCTCTCGGCTCGCCGATCGGCTCGGGATTAGGCATCAGCAACCCACACCTGATCGAGCTGCTCTGCGGACGCTCGCCGGTGCCGGTCGTTCTCGACGCCGGCATCGGCACGGCGTCCGACGCGGCTCTTGCGCTCGAGCTCGGCTGCGCCGCGGTCCTGCTCAACACCGCCGTGTCGAAGGCGCGCGACCCGGTGATGATGGCCACGAGCATGCGTGCCGCCGTCGAGGCGGGGCGATTGGCCCGCTTGGCGGGCCGCATACCGAAGCTCGCACACGCGGAGCCCTCCAGCCCGCAATTCGGCCTCGTGGGCACTTGAAACTCCCCGATCCACCGCTGCTCGTCGTCACCGATCGGCATCAAGCGCGACTGCCGCTCGCTGATGTCGTACGAGCGGCGCTGGCGGCCGGCTGCCGCTGGATCAGCATGCGGGAAAAGGATCTTGCCGAGGAGGATCAGGTCGCGCTTGCGTCGACGCTGTTGCCAATCGCCCGGCGACACGGCGCGTGCCTGACCGTGCATGGCGAGGCTGCCTTGGCACGAGCCTGCGGCAGCGACGGCGTGCACCTCTCCGCGGGTGGCGATCCGGCAGCGGCGCGAGAGATGCTGGGACGAGAGAAGCTCATTGGCGTATCGCTCCATACCGTCACCGAGGCGGAGGCGATTGACGCCGGCATCGTCGATTACGCCATCGCGGGCCCCGCCTTCGAGACGGCGAGCAAGCCGGGATATGGCCCCGAGATCGGTCGCAAGGGGCTTGCAGAGATCGCCCGGGCGGCGACGGTCCCGGTGCTCGCGATCGGAGGTCTCAATGCGACGCGCGCGGCGGAGGTGCTGGCCGCCGGGCCGGTCGGTATCGCCGTCATGGGCAGCATCATGCGCGCGGTCGAACCCGGCCGCGAGGTCAAGGCGCTGTTGGCCATCGTTGCGGGAGCTCATCCCCGCCCGCGATAAGCCGCCACGCCGTGGTCCGGCAGCCATACGTTTGCGGGCAGCTTTCCGCTTTGCCAGAACACGTCGATGGGAATACCCCCGCGCGGATACCAATACCCGCCGATGCGCAGGAATTTTGGCTTGAGCAGCGCGACGAGTCGCTTGCCGATTGCAACCGTGCAGTCCTCATGAAAGGCGCCGACATTGCGGAAGCTACCGAGGTAGAGCTTGAACGACTTCGATTCGAGAAGCCATTTGGCGGGCACGTAGTCGATCACGAAATAGGCGAAGTCGGGCTGGCCGGTGACCGGGCAAAGCGTGGTGAACTCCGGCACGGTGAAGCGCGCGACGTAGCTGGTATCCGGATGCGAATTGGCGACACGATCGAGCACCGCCGCTTGGGGTGAGGCGGGGAGGCGGCTTGCCTTGCCGAGATGACGAAGCGTTTTGGTTGGCGGTTTCATCCTCATCATCACGCGGAACCGGCTCAAATCGGTTTGATCGGTCTAAGCCGCCCATCTACGGGTTACTGGATGCCCCGGTTCCACGGGGCATGACAAGGGTGTTCTCCATCCTGTAGAAGCCCGCGAGCGCTGACACCTGCTGGGGCCGCCATGACCGCCATCACAGACATCATCGGCCGCGAAATTCTCGACAGCCGCGGCAATCCGACCGTGGAGGTCGACGTCGTGCTCGAAGACGGGAGCAAGGGGCGCGCGGCCGTGCCGTCGGGCGCCTCGACCGGGAGACACGAGGCGGTCGAATTGCGCGACGGCGGCAATCGCTATCTCGGCAAGGGCGTGCGCACGGCGGTCGACGCCGTCAACGGCGAAATTTTCGACGCCGTGGGCGGAATGGATGCGGAGGCGCAGGTCAAGATCGACGAGACACTCATCGCCCTCGACGGCACACCGAACAAGGGCCGGCTCGGCGCCAACGCCATTCTTGGGGTGTCCCTTGCCGTTGCCAAGGCGGCGGCCGCCGCCCATCGCGCTCCCCTCTACCGCTACGTCGGCGGAACATCGGCGCGGCTTCTGCCCGTGCCGATGATGAACATCCTCAATGGCGGCGTGCACGCCGACAATCCGATCGACTTCCAGGAATTCATGATCATGCCGGTGGGCGCGACCTCCTTCGCCGAGGGACTGCGCATGGGCTCGGAGATTTTCCACACCCTGCGCGCAGCGCTCAAACAGGCCGGCCACGACACCAATGTCGGAGACGAGGGGGGCTTTGCCCCCGATCTGCCCTCGGCCGATGCCGCGCTCGAATTCGTCATGACCGCGATCGCGAAAGCGGGCTTTGCCTCCGGCAAGGACGTCATGCTCGCGCTCGACCCCGCGGCCACCGAGTTTTTCAAGGACGGTGCCTATCACTATACGGGCGAGGGCAAGGTTCGCTCGAAACGAGAGCAGGCGAACTATCTTGCCGACCTCGCCGCCCGCTACCCCATCGTTTCCATCGAGGATGGAATGGCCGAGGATGACATGGAAGGCTGGAAGATGCTGACCGATCTGATCGGCGGCAAGTGCCAGCTTGTCGGCGACGACTTGTTCGTGACCAATGTCACGCGCCTCAGCGAGGGCATCACGAATGGCATCGCCAACTCGATCTTGGTCAAAGTCAACCAGATCGGCACGCTCACGGAGGCGCTCTCTGCAGTCGAGACGGCGCACAAGGCCGGCTACACCGCGGTCATGTCGCACCGCTCCGGCGAAACCGAGGATGCCACCATTGCCGATCTCGCGGTTGCGACCAACTGCGGGCAGATCAAGACCGGCTCGCTCGCGCGCTCGGACCGTACTGCGAAATACAATCAGCTTCTGCGCATCGAGGAGGAATTGGGCGCTCAGGCGAAATATGCCGGCCGCGCTGCGTTGAAAGCATTGCGCGGAACTTGACCGCGACGCTCCGCGGCCTCCAGCGCATTAAAACCCTCTTAACGCCGAAGCGGCATGGTCGCGGTATGGTAACCCGCAAGCGGTTTCGCACCGTCCTCCACGCGCTCGCGCTCTACACCATCGCCGCGCTGGTGATCGGATATTTCGGCATCAATGCTTACTCCGGCAACCGCGGGCTGCGCGCGAAGCAGGACCTCGACCAACAGATCGCGGAACTCGGCGCCGAGCTTGACGCGCTCAAGGCGGAGCGCACCATCTGGGAGCGCCGCGTGTCGCTGCTGAAGCCCGAAAGCATCGATCCCGACTTGCTCGACGAGCGTGCCCGGGTGCTGCTCAACTACACCGATCCCCGCGAACTCACCCTGCGCTTGAAGCAACCCTGATCGCTCGGCGCCGCAGCGCCAGCCGCCGCGGAATTTGCCAAGTCGCTTCGCGCTACCTATGTCCCGGCCCAAGAGCGCCGCCGGCTTCCCATCGGCTTCCGCCCTGCGGCAATTTCGGCTATTGGGAACCTGGCCGCCTCGCCGCGTATAGTCCCCCACCTGAGGAGCAGAATGGCCGTTGCCAGCAACAAACCAGCGGCTCAGCCCGCCGTGCGCCGGGCAACCGTCCAACCTGCGGGGGAAATCCCCGACTTCAGCCAGGAGCAGGAGCTTCAGGCCTATCGCCAGATGCTCCTCATCCGCCGCTTCGAAGAGAAGGCCGGACAGCTCTACGGGATGGGTCTGATCGGCGGCTTCTGCCATCTCTACATCGGTCAGGAGGCGGTCGTCATCGGCATGCAGATGGCGATCAAGGCGGGTGACGAGGTCATCACCGGCTACCGCGACCATGGCCACATGCTGGCTTGCGGCATGGATCCCAAGGGCGTGATGGCGGAACTGACCGGCCGGCGCGGAGGCTATTCCAAGGGCAAGGGCGGCTCGATGCACATGTTTTCCGCCGAGAAGTGCTTTTTCGGCGGACATGGCATCGTCGGCGCCCAGGTTCCGATCGGAACCGGACTCGCCTTCGCCAACAAATACCGCGGCAACGACCACGTTTCGCTTACGTATTTGGGCGACGGCGCGGCCAATCAGGGCCAGGTGTACGAAAGCTTCAACATGGCCAAGCTGTGGAAGCTGCCGGTGGTCTACATCATCGAAAACAATCAGTACGGAATGGGCACTTCCGTGGCCCGTGCGTCGGCGACCACGAACCTATCCCAGCGCGGGCGCTCCTTCGATATTCCCGGCGAGCAGATCGACGGCATGGACGTGCGCGCGGTCAAGGCCGCCGGCGACAAGGCGGTGAGATGGTGTCGCGAGGGCAACGGACCCATCATTCTCGAAATGCTCACCTATCGCTATCGCGGCCACTCCATGTCGGACCCCGCCAAGTACCGACCCAAAGAGGAAGTCGACAAGGTGCGGACCGAGCACGATCCGATCGAGCAGGTGCGCACCCGCCTATTGAAGAAGGGCTTTGCGAGTGAGGACTCGCTGAAGAAGCTCGACGCTGAAGTGCGCGCCGTCATCAACGAAGCGGCCGAATTCGCGACTAACGACGCGGAGCCCGATCCGGCCGAGCTCTGGACCGACGTATACGCCGAGTAGCACATGCCGGCCAGAGTCGATAACGCGAACGTCGCCTTTTTCGCCGATCCGATGGCGCCTGATCTCGCCCCGCTCCTCGACCCCGCCGGCAACGGGTGACCCGTCGATGCCCACTCCCGTCCTGATGCCCGCGCTCTCTCCCACGATGGAGAAGGGCAATCTCGCCAAGTGGCACAAGAAAGAGGGCGACGCCGTCAAGTCCGGGGATGTGATCGCCGAGATCGAGACCGACAAGGCCACCATGGAGGTCGAGGCGGTCGACGAAGGCACCCTCGGCAAAATTCTGGTGCCGGAAGGAACCAACGACGTGGCGGTCAACACCCCGATCGCCATGATCCTGGGGGAGGGCGAGGACGCTTCCGCACTGACCGACGGCGGTGCCGCTCGCCAGCAGAAGTCATCGACGACCGCACCGCCCGCCAAAGTCCAACAACCGGAGATGCAGGTCGAGCCGGCGCCCACCCCGGCGAAGGTCAGCGCGCCGCGCCAACTGCAAGCTCCGCCCGAGCCCGATCTTCCGGAAGGCACCGAGATGGTCACCATGACCGTGCGCGAAGCGCTGCGCGACGCCATGGCGGAAGAGATGCGCCGCGACGAGACCGTCTTCGTCATCGGCGAGGAGGTCGCGGAATATCAGGGTGCGTACAAGGTCACCCAGGGCCTGCTGCAGGAATTCGGCGCGAGGCGCGTGATCGATACCCCGATCACCGAGCATGCCATGGCCGGGCTCGGCGTCGGCGCGGCGTTCGCGGGGCTCAAGCCGATCGTCGAGTTCATGACGTTCAACTTCGCCATGCAGGCCATGGATCAGCTCATCAATTCCGCGGCCAAGACCCGCTACATGTCGGGCGGCCAGATGAACGTATCAGCGGTATTCCGCGGGCCGAACGGACCGGCCGCACGCGTCGCCGCTCAGCACAGCCAGGACTATACGTCCTGGTACTCGCACGTTCCCGGCCTCAAAGTGATCGCGCCCTATACCGCCGCCGACGCCAAGGGCCTGCTCAAGTCCGCGATCCGCGATCCCAACCCGGTTATCTTTCTCGAAAACGAAATCCTCTACGGGCAGAGCTTTCCGGTGCCCAAGCTCGACGACTATCTGGTGCCGATCGGAAAGGCGAAGATCGCGCGCTCCGGGACGGACGTGACCATCGTCGCTTGGTCGATGGGGATGTCGTACGCGCTCAAAGCCGCCGATGAATTGGCCAAGGAGAACATCAGTGCTGAGGTCATCGATCTGCGCACGCTCAAGCCGCTGGATACAGAGGCGATCATCGAATCGGTGAAGAAGACCGGCCGTGTCGTGACCGTCGAAGAAGGTTGGCGGCAATCGGGCGTCGGGGCGGAGATCGCCGCGAGCGTGACCGAACAGGCTTTCGATTGGCTGGACGCCCCCGTGACCCGCGTCACCGGCAAGGACGTGCCGATGCCCTATGCGGCCAATCTCGAGAAACTCGCGCTGCCTTCGGTTGCAGACGTGGTCGCGGCGGCGAAGGCGGTCTGTTACCGGTGAGGAAGCCATGGCGACATTCGACGCGCTGCACATTCCGCCGACCGCGCTCGAGCATGGCGGGGTCGAGGTTTTGCGCGCGGCGATCGTAGAAGGGGGCCTGCACGTTTCGCTGCGCCGCGCCTTCGACGATCCGCAGGCCTGGGGCATGCTCATCGCCGACGTCGCCAGACACGCTGCGCGGATCTTCGCTAAAGAAACCAAACTGACCGAGGACGCGGCGCTCGAGCGTATCCGCGCGATGTTCGATGCGGAGATGGATGCGCCCACCGATCCCGGCACCACCAGCGCGATCAGCTAGACGCTCGAGAGGCTCATGCCGGTCAATATTCTCATGCCCGCGCTGTCGCCCACCATGGAAAAGGGCAACCTCGCGAAGTGGTTCAAGAAGGAGGGCGAGAAGATCAAGCCCGGCGACGTCATCGCCGAGATCGAAACCGACAAGGCGACGATGGAATACGAGGCGGTCGACGAAGGCACGCTCGCGAAGATCGTGGTGCCGGAAGGCACGCAGGATGTGCCGGTCCAATCCCTCATCGCCGTGCTGGCGGAGGAGGGAGAAGACATCAAGGCGGCCGCAGCCGCAGCCGGCAAAGGTGCGCCCTCGCCGGTGAAACCGGCGCCATCGAAGCCGGCAAGCACGCCTCCGCCGGCGGCGGCCACGAGCACTTCAGCGCGGCCGGCGCCGCAGGCGCCGCCCAAGGCGGCGGAGCCCCCGAGCGCGCCGCCGCAAACGCCGCAAGCTGCTGCCCCTCAGCGCAGAGAAGGCGACGGTATCGGCGTCGCGCGCTCCAACCGCGTGTTTTCCTCTCCGCTGGCGCGCCGGCTGGCAAAGGAGGCTGGCATCGAGCTTGCGCGCATCCAAGGTTCCGGGCCGCACGGCCGCGTTATTGCGCGCGATGTGGAAGCAGCCAAGTCGGGCCGCGGCATCATGGCACCTGCGGCTCCTGCAGCGGCAGTCTCGGCGGCGGCGGCCGTGCAGGCGCCGGCCGACGATAAGATCATGGCGCTGTTCGAGCCCGGCACCTACGACGCGGTCCCTCACGACGGCATGCGCAAGGTGATCGCCCGGCGGCTCCTCGAAGCGAAGCTCACCATTCCGCATTTTTATCTCACGCTCGACTGCAACATCCAGAAGCTCTTGGCTGCGCGCGAAGAGATCAATGCCGCCGCACCAAAGGACAAAGACGGCAAACCAGCCTACAAGATTTCGGTCAACGATTTCGTCATCAAGGCGCTGGCGCTGGCGCTGCAGCGGGTTCCCGACGCCAACGTGACATGGACCGAAGGCGCCATGCTCCGACACAAGCATTCCGACATCGGTGTTGCGGTCTCCATCCCGGGCGGGTTGATCACACCGGTCGTGCGCCACGCCGAGCAAAAATCGCTCTCCGTCATCTCCAACGAGATGAAGGATTTCGCCGCACGCGCGCGCGCCCGCAAGCTCGCGCCGCACGAGTATCAGGGCGGCACGAGCGCGGTGTCGAACCTCGGCATGTACGGGATCAAGGAATTCTACGCCATCATCAATCCGCCGCACGCGACCATCTTGTCGGTTGGCACCGGAGAGGAACGCGCCGTCGTTCGCAACGGCAGGATCGAGGCGGCGCAAATGATGACCGTCGGGCTTGCGACTGACCATCGTGCGGTTGATGGCGCGCTCGGCGCCGTGCTGCTCAACGCGTTCAAGGCGCTGGTCGAAAATCCCGTGATGATGGTCGTGTGAGTTCTAGCGCCGGGCTCGCCGAATACGGCAGATCAGGGAGAATGCCATGAGCGAGCATGGGACCAGATCAGCGCGGGCGAGGGCGTGCCTCCTCGCGGTCATCATGTTTGCCGGCGCAATCGCGGCGCTTCCGATTTCGGTGCACAGCCAAGAGCGATTTCCGACCAAACCCATTCGCATCATCGTGCCGTTCCCGGCCGGCGCCACTACTGACATGCTGGCGCGGCTTTTTGCGCAACGCATGACGGAAAGCCTCGGCCAAACTGTGGTGGTGGAAAACGTCGGCGGGGCGGGCGGTTCGCTCGGCGCCGACCAAGTTGCGAAAGCAGCTCCGGACGGCTACACGCTGCTATTCCACAACATCACCTTCACCACCACGACGACGTCGCTACAATTTGCCGGGCGTTCGCGTCACGACATCGAGCAGGATTTCGCGCCGATCGCGGTCGGAGCTTATGTGCCGCTGTTGCTGTTGGCGCATCCTTCAGTTCCTGCGCGCAACCTCAAGGAATTCGTGGATTACGCCAAGCAGGCGAAAGAGCCGCTGTTCTACGGTTCCACCGGTCCAGGCAGCGTGATGAACCTGATCGGCGAAGTGCTTAAGCGAGACACCGGCATCAACCTGGATCACGTGCCATTCCGCGGTGCTGCGCCGCTGGTGCAAGAGATGTTGTCGGGCCGAATACAATTCGGCGGCGATCAGCTTTCGAGCTCGCTCCAGCACGTGCGTGCCGGCGCACTCACGGCACTGGCGGTGACCAATCGATCGGCGGCCCTGCCGGAGGTCCCGAGCACGCGCGAGCTCGGCTTCCCCAACCTTGATCTGCGCGGTTGGAACGGATTCTTCGCGCCCAAAGGTACGCCCGAGCCGGTGATCGCCCGACTGAACCAGGAGATCGCGGCGGCGGCCAGCCACGCGGACCTGCGCAAGCGGATGACCGACGTCGGCGCCGAACCTTCCGGCTCGAGCCAGGCCGAAATGCGCGACATGCTGCGCGAGCAAATCGCCAAGATCAGGCCCATGGTCGAGGAGCTCAAACTCGTGGTGCAGTGAGGCCGATAGGCAGCGAAGTGGCGATGATTTAGATTCACCGTGCCCGGCCCTTGTGCCGGGCATCCACGTCTAAGGATACATATTATTTAAGAACGTGCGGGAGCAGCGGAACCTCCCGTTTGCTCGGATGCCCCGGATGACCGCCGGGTATTTGCGTAACGCGAGCGGCCTTTGCGGAGAGAAAACGGCATGGCTGAAACCTCCTTCGACATCATTATCATTGGCTCCGGTCCCGGCGGCTACGTCACCGCCATCCGCGCGGCGCAACTCGGTTTTTCCACCGCGATCGTCGAGCGCGATTACCTCGGCGGCATCTGTCTCAACTGGGGTTGCATCCCCACCAAAGCGCTGCTGCGCTCGGCCGAGATCTTTCACTATCTGCAGCATCCCAAGGATTACGGGCTTTCGGCCGAAAGGGTGACTTTCGATCCCGCCGCGGTGGTCAAGCGCTCGCGCGCGGTGTCGAAACGGCTCAACGACGGCGTTGGCTTCCTGATGCGCAAGAACAAGATCAGCGTCATCTGGGGCGCGGCTACGATCGAGGCGCCCGGCAAGGTCACCGTCAAGGCCGCTGCGACGGAGCCGCCGAAAGGCGCACTCGGGGCAGGCAGCTATCAGGCCAAGCACATCATCATCGCCACCGGTGCGCGGCCGCGCGTACTTCCCGGGCTCGAGCCCGACAAGAAGCTGATATGGACCTATTTCGAGGCCATGGCGCCGGATCACATGCCGAAGTCGCTCTTGGTGGTCGGTTCCGGGGCGATCGGCATCGAGTTCGCCTCGTTCTATCGTACCTTCGGTGCCGACGTGACGGTGGTCGAGATATTGCCGCAAATTCTGCCCGCGGAAGATGCCGAGATTTCCGCTTTCGCGCGCAAGCAATTCGAAAAGCAGGGCATCAAGATTCTCACCAGCGCCAAGGTGACGAAGCTCGACAAGGCAGCGGACAGTGTCACCGCGACGATCGAGGACGGTAAAGGCGGCGCGCAGACGCTCACCGTCGAGCGCGTGATCTCCGCGGTCGGCGTCACCGGCAATATCGAAAATCTTGGGCTTGAAAAACTCGGGGTGAAAACCGACCGTGGCGCGGTCTCAGTCGATGCGCTCAATCGCACCAACGTGCCCGGCATCTATGCGATCGGCGATGTATCCGGCCCGCCGCTCTTGGCCCACAAGGCCGAACACGAAGGGGTTATCTGCGTCGAGGCGATCAAAGGCCTCAAGCCGCATCCCATGGACAAGCGGTTGATCCCGGGCTGCACCTATTGCTCGCCGCAAGTCGCTTCGGTCGGCCTCACCGAGCAGGCGGCAAAGGACAACAAGCTTGATGTCCGCGTCGGCCGGTTTCCGTTCGTCGGTAACGGAAAAGCGATCGCGCTTGGCGAGGACCAGGGCCTGGTCAAGGTGATTTTCGATAAGAAAACCGGCGCGCTCCTTGGCGCGCATATGGTCGGCGCGGAGGTGACGGAGCTGATCCAGGGCTACGTGGTGGCGATGAACCTCGAGACCACGGAAGAGGAGCTCATCCATACCGTGTTCCCGCACCCGACGCTCTCCGAGATGATGAAGGAGGCGGTGCTGGACGCCTATGGACGCGTCCTCAATATCTGATGCTCGTTGTCAACGTTCCCACGGGGGCGCGCGATGAATCCTTTGGCGTCGCGGAGGTGCTACGGAGCCCCGCCGAGCACATCGTGAACGGGCTGGTAATCTCCCGAGCCGATAAGGACAAGATTCTTTGGCGCAATGCGGCGCGATTCTTCGATTGGACGAGATCGCGTGACGAACGGCCGGTCGGAAAGGGAAGGTCAAATGTGGGGCTGCGCGGTTTGTAGCGGCGGCTGGTTGTCGGCGGCACTGCTGTTGTCGCCGCTTCCGCACGCCGCGGCACAAGCCGCCGAGCGCCCGGCCGCTGCGACGACCGCACCGTCGGCTGCTGCCATGGCCGAATACCGTCGCAAATTGGAGGAGTACACCGCGGCGCGTCGCAAATACGAGGCAGAAGCCGACGCCTACTGGCGTTCTGTCGCCGACAAACGGCGACTGCGTCAGGCGAAACTCCGCACCAACCAAGAAATCGCGCTCAGCGATTACGTGCTGACGCAGCCGCCGGTCTATGCCGGGCCGCCGAAACCGGTCGATCCGTCGGCGCCGATCGAAGAGGCGCCGCCTCGGAAATATGTTCCGGTGGTGGCGGACTTTCTGCACGCCGCAGCCAAGGAATTCAATTTCATTCCGCAGCAGCCGCGAAGCGAAATCGAGTACAAGCGTGCCTACGCCAAGGTCGCAGCCGCCGCCGGGCTGACGAAGGAGCAGGTCGTGCGAATTTACGCCTTCGAATCCGGTGGCGACGGCAAATACGACGTGCAGGCGGGGCTGGAACAGCCGAAGCCGGGCGCGCGGGCGATTTCCACGGCGCTGGGCTACAACCAGTTATTGGCCACCAACAGCGTCGAGCTGCTCGCCGAAAAGGGTGATCGGTTCATCAAAATCTTGAGCGCGAAGGCCGCAGGGCTCCCGGAAGAAGCGAAGAAGTCGCTGCAGAAAAAGATTGCCCTGCTCAAGAGCATGATCGCTTTCTGCCGCAGCGTTCCGGACAGTTGGAGCGAGCACGACCGGCTGGCGCAGACGCCGAGAGGGCTCGCCGTCCACGCACTGAACCTGGATGTGGACATTGGTCCTTTGCTGCAGACGCAGAAGCTCCTGGATTCCGTGGTGTTCGCACGCGTTCAAGGGTATGACGCGGTGCTGAGCGCGGCCGAGCTCGAGATGATGAATCTCACCGGCGACGGCAATGGCCTCGACATCCTCAGGATGCCGGCGGCATGGCGCGAGCGCGTGCCCACCTCGAATTTCTTCCAGCCGGGCGGTTATGAGCGCAATCCGATCGCCGGCCGCAGCGGCATCGTCTCGAAATTGATAGCCGCGACCAATGCAGTGATGGATCAAGAGAGCAAATTGCAAGGCGCCAAGGATCTGGCGGCCTTGTTTGCGAACAAACACGATTCGCAGAGCGAAGTGATGATGCCCGGCGCGCCGGCGCGATAGCAGCAAATCGCCACCGCTCTACGGATTTTTCGCGATCTGCTCCAGCACCGGTTTCCACCTCTGCTGCTCGGACTGAATGAACGCGAGGAGTTCCGGTGGCGTCATTGGGCGCGGATAGTTGCCGGTCGTTTCGAGCTTGGTCTTGGTCGCGGGATGGGTGACCGCTGCGCTCAAATCCTCGCTTAGCTTGCGCACGATGGCGTCGGGCGTGCCGACCGGCGCGACCAGCGCGAGCCAGCCCCGCACGTTGAAGCCGGGAAGCGTTTCCGCGGCGGTGGGCAAATCTGCGAATTCGGGCAGCCGCGCCGTCGAGCCGACGGCGAGCGCCTTGATGGTTCCGGCCTGCAGCGAACCCCCGAGCGGAGGATAGCCGTCAATGACCATGGGCACGCGTCCGCTGATCACATCGTTGAGCGCTTGCGCGGTGCCACCGAGATACGGAACCATGAGCAGCTTGATGCCTGCGAGTTGCTGCAGCGCCTCGCCCGCCATGTGCGACAGCGTCCCACGTCCCGTCGCGGCGTATGAGATCTCGCCCGGCCGTTTTTTCGCGAGCGCGATGAAGTCCGGCAACGTCGTCACGCCGAGCAACGACGCCACCGTTATGAAAAACGGCTGTTCGGCGACGAAGCCGACGGGGACGAAATCGCGCGGCAGTTCGAGCGGCAGATTGGCTTGCAGGCCCGGCAACGTCACGAAAGCGGACGACGCCGGCATGTAGAGCGTGTAGCCGTCCGCCGCTGCCGCGGCGGCGGTGCGCGCCGCCACGGCGCCGCCGGCTCCCGGCTGATTGAGAGCGATGACCTGCTGTCCCCACATCTGCGAAAGGCGATCGGCGACGATCCGCAACAGGGCGTCGGGTGAGCCGCCCGGCGCCGAATGCGTGATGATTCGCACCGGCCTCGCAGGAAAGTCTTGCGTTTGCGCCCTCGCGAGGCTTGCGACGGCCGGGAGCGCGGCGGCACTTGCGGCTAGATGTAAGAATTCACGGCGGAGAAGTTTCATGGCGTCCCATGCTGGTTCCAATCCGGCATCGTATCACGCCGTTGCACCTGCCACGAGCACGTTTGAATCCCGCCGCTCGTGACGGCGCCGATCGGAGGGCCGCGTCGCCAGCAGCGAAAAAAAGTAGTAGGCTGTTTGCGGCAGTCAGCAATGATAGTGAGCGGTGAGGAAGTGTCATATGCGATACAAGCCCAAAAGCACTGCCGCGCTCGACATAGCGCTTGGTGGCTTGCCGGATAAGATGCGAGTCGAGGTGGACCCAGACGTTAAGGTGTCGGCGAGGACGGTCGGCGAACTTCGCAAGGTGACTGCGTGGCCCGAGAATTTGGCGATAACAACTCCGGAGGAACGCCGGCCGGAAAGCGCAGTAAAGGTGAGCAAGGCCAGCGTAGCGACGCGTGTTTCGCCGAAGTCATAGGACGCGACGCCAAAGGCTGGCGCCCCGTTAGCTAACCAAGGCGAAAGCTGGCGCCACTGAGCGTTGGGCTCACCTGATCTCGACGTCGTTCCAGAAGCCGATCCAGTGGTCGACCTGCTTCATCGACGCGCGCGGCGCCTCGTACGACCACGCGGCGCGCTCGCTGCGGGCGGCGTCCGCGGCGAGGTCGTAGAATTGGACACCGTGCGGGCAAGCTAGATCGCTCTCCGTCTTCGGTGTTAGACGCAGCACATCCATGCGGACGGTTTCCCGCGGAAAATACCTGTAGCCACCCACCTCGAGGGTTCGATCGCTTTCGGCGATCACCTGACCGCGCCATATCGCCTTCATGATTGAACGTCCTTTCACCACCTTTCCAGCGGCTGGATTCAGTTGTCTCCGCCGCCGAAGAAGCCACTCGCATCGCGGAGAATCTGCGACCGGATGAACGGGTCGGGGTCGGCTCCCATCACAATCGATCCGCGTTGGCCGCATGGCGTCCAGCAGACCACATTGGACTGCGGCGTATTTCGGTATTTGCCCGGAGCGACATAGGCGCGTTGCTGCCGGTTCGTCTGCCGGGCGTCGGCGGAAGAGGCGAGGACCATTCCGAGACCCAGCGCGGAAGCAAACAATCCAACCGAGAGCAATGTCCTATTGATCAGCATGGAATCCTCCATCGATTTCCGTCGCGCGAGCGGCCAATATGGCGTCTATCGCCGCCACGGGCCAGCCGACCTTCATCACAACTCCGTGTCACCGCATTCATCGTGCGCGCAGGCTGGATAGTTCGCGGCTATTGGATGGCGTGCGATATGTGCCAAGCGCTTCCGCTGCCTGCAGATGCCACGCCTGTGGCGTGCGAGTCGGGAGCCACATTCGTACACTGGCGGCTTGCGCCTCCGGCACCGTGTCCGTAAGTAAGTTCGAGGAGCTTCGATGACCGTCGTTCTCGATGCCAGCAGCAGAGTGCGCCATCCGGAGAAAGCGCATCGTCCGGACGCGCCGGTCCTAAGAAAGCCCGATTGGATCAGGGTGAAGGCGCCGGTGTCCCGGGGCTACGAGGAGACGCGCGCGATCGTGCGCGCGAACGGCTTGCACACCGTCTGCGAGGAGGCGGGCTGTCCAAATATCGGCGAGTGCTGGGACAAGAAGCATGCGACCTTCATGCTGATGGGGGACACCTGCACGCGCGCCTGCGCCTTCTGCAACGTGAAGACCGGCTTGCCCGGCCCGCTCGACGAGGCCGAGCCCGAACGGGTGGCTGAGGCGACGGCAAAGCTCGGCCTCAAGCACGTCGTGGTGACCTCGGTCGATCGCGACGATCTCGATGACGGCGGCGCCGCCCACTTTGCCGCCGTCATTCGCGCGATCCGCACGCGCTGCCCATCGACGACCATCGAGGTGCTCACCCCCGACTTCCTGCGCAAGGATGGCGCAGCAACCATCGTGGTCGCGGCCAAGCCCGACGTATTCAATCACAATCTCGAAACCGTGCCGTCGAAGTATCTCACCGTGCGGCCCGGCGCGCGCTACTTCGCCTCGATCCGCCTGCTGCAACAGGTAAAGGAGCTCGACCCTGCGATGTTCACCAAGTCCGGCCTCATGGTCGGACTCGGCGAGGAGCGCAATGAAATTCTGCAGGTCATGGACGACTTGCGCGCCGCCGACGTCGACTTCCTCACCATCGGCCAGTATCTGCAGCCGACGCGCAAGCACCATCCGGTTGTGCGCTTCGTGCCGCCCGCCGAGTTCAACGCCTACGCAACCATCGCCTATGCCAAGGGTTTTTCGATGGTCTCCTCTTCGCCGCTTACACGCTCCTCGTACCATGCCGGCGAGGACTTCGCGCGATTGCGGGCCGCGCGGCAGGCGCGGCTCGGCTGAGCCGCGATCCCGGCAACTTTGCCGGTTGGCGGCGGTGCCTGCGAATTCCTTGCAACATCGAGAACAGTTGATGCCGGAATTTTCCACCTCGCGCCGGGTTCAGCACTCCGCCGCTCACATGTTCGATCTCGTGGCCGACGTGGAGCGCTATCCCGAATTCGTGCCGCTGTGCCGCTCGCTCAAGGTCCGCAGGCGCATCCCCCAGCCGGAGGGTGTCGAGGTCCTCATCGCCGACATGACGGTTGCCTATAGGTTCGTGCGCGAAGCCTTCACCAGCCGCGTCACGCTCGACCGGCCCAATTTGCAGATCCTCGTCGAGTATCTCCAAGGTCCGTTCAGCAGGATGGAAAACCGCTGGGCGTTTCATCCGAGAGGCGAGCGAACCTGCGAGGTGGAATTTTTCATCTCCTACGACTTCAAGAGCCGGACACTAGCCTTGCTCATGGGTGCGATGTTCGACGCCGCCTTCCGCCGCTTCGCCGCAGCGTTCGAACGGCGGGCCGATGTGGTCTATGCAAAGTAAGACCATAGTCCGCGGACACGCGGACGTTCATTCCCGCGCGGTCCGACGCGTTACCCTGACGAGGGCGGCGGCTTGGACTGCTCGGCGAGTTCGTCCAACATGGTAAGCGCCTCGAAGACGCTGGCGCGGCGGACCTGCGCGCGCCCGATGTCGCCATACCTGCGCTCCTGCTGGATGAGCCGTCCGTCGCGCGAGGCCGCGGCGAGATGCACGAGCCCGACCGGTTTGCCAGCTACCGCACCGCCCGGCCCGGCAATGCCCGTGATCGACACTGCGAGATCGACGGGCGCGTGCGCCAGCACGCCGCGGGCCATGGCTTCGGCAGTCTCCCGGCTCACGGCACCGTGGCTTTTCAGCGTCGCCGGCGGAACTCCGATCATCGTTTCCTTCGCTTCGTTGCTGTAGGTGACGAAGCCGCGTTCGAACACGTCTGAAGATCCGGGAATTTCGGTCAACGTTGCCGCAAGTAGGCCGCCGGTGCAGGACTCCGCAGCGCCGAGCTTGAGCCTTTTGCTGCGACAGAGATCAAGCAGCGCGCGCGCCCGCTCTTTGAGCTCCTCCTCGGCCATTTTACGGCCGCTCCCGCCACGGCAGTCGCACCGTCGCGTTGGCGAATGCCGCCATGCCTTCGCCACGCCCGGTAAAGCCCATCTTTTCGCTCGTGGTCGCTTTTAAGCCGACGCGCTCGATCGCAACGCCGGCGATGTCGGCGATGCGCGCGCGCATCGCATCGCGATGGGGGCCGATCCGCGGCACTTCGCACACGACGGTGACGTCGAGATGGGCAATGCGCCCGCCGCGCGCATGGACGCGTTCGGCCGCGAACGCCAAGAACTTGTCGGATGAGGCGCCGCGCCACTGCGGATCGGTCGGAGGAAAATGAACACCGATATCGCCGTCGCCGAGCGCCCCGAGGATGGCATCGACGAGCGCGTGAAGAACGACATCGGCGTCCGAATGTCCCGACAATCCACGCGGATGCGGGATGCGCACACCGCCGAGCATGACATGATCGCCGTCGCCGAAGCGGTGGACGTCGAAACCGAAGCCGGTGCGAACGTCGCTCACGGCCGCGAGCTTGGCGGCCTCGGCGCGCACAAAATCATCGTCGGTGGTGAGCTTGACGTTTTCGACCTCGCCCTCGAACGTGGTGACCCTGAGGCCCGCCCATTCGGCCAGCGCGGCGTCATCGGTGAAATCGTCGCGGCCCGCCGCCTTCGCCCGGCGATGCGCATCGAGCAGGCTGGCAAAGCCGAAGGCCTGTGGCGTCTGCGCTATGCGCAGTTGCGCGCGGTCAATGGTGCCGGTCACGCAGCCCGCGGCGTCCACGGTTTTCACCGTGTCGGCGACGGTAACGACGGGGACCGCCGCGCCGCTCGCATCCGCGGCAGCAATCGCCCGCGTAATCAACGCGTGCGAGGCGAACGGCCGAGCCGCATCATGCACCAACACGAGGTCGGGTCCGTGTGGCTGCAACGCCTCTAGGCCCGCGCACACCGAGCCTTGTCGCGATGCTGCTCCGTGGACGGGCGGCAATAACGCGAGACCGGCGGTCGCTGCGCTGAACAAGGCGGCGTCAGCGGGATGGATGACCGGCTGCACCAGCGAAATGCCGGCATGGCCCGCCAAGGTCGCAAGGCTCGGCCGGATGACGGGCTCGCCGAAAACCTGCCGGTACTGCTTGGGCAGATTCCCTCCGGCGCGCAGCCCGCGGCCCGCTGCGACAACGACGGCTGCGACGCTAGCGACCATGTTCTGCCAGTCGAAGATGATGCGCCTCATGGCTTAGCGCGTCGGGGCCGCGCCGCAAACCTGCATATCGCGCGTCCCGTGCGGCCTTGATCCGAGTAGTGGATCTTTTGCACTGCAGCACTTGCGCAGCGGGGCAGATTGGTTAAACTCTATGCAGCCGGGATGGGTCGCCTAATTCGTGTGCAACGAGGTTAAGTAGCGCCAGTGGCACTATTTTTTCGGCGCCGGCCGGTAGAGATCGGCAACGTAACCTTGCCGAATGCGGTTGTATTGGCCCCCATGTCGGGGATAACCGATGCGCCATTTCGGCGGCTGGTGGCAGGCCTCGGGGCGGGGCTGGTTGTTTCCGAAATGACCGCAAGCGCGGCGCTTGCCCAGGGTCGCCCCGACGCGCGATTGCGCAGCGAAGGGCAGGGCCTGCGCACGCACGTGGTGCAGTTGGCCGGCTGCGAGGCACGCTGGATGGCAGAGGGCGCGCGGATCGCCGAGGCCTGCGGCGCTGCCATCATTGACATCAACATGGGTTGTCCGGCGCGCCAGGTCACCGGCGGGCATTCCGGTTCGGCGCTGATGCGCGACCTCGACCACGCCATGTCGCTGATCGAGGCAACGGTCGGCGCCGTATCGGTGCCGGTCACGCTCAAGATGCGGCTCGGCTGGGATGATCGCAGCATCAATGCGCCCGAACTCGCGCGCCGCGCCCAAAGTGCCGGCGTGCGCCTGATCACCGTGCATGGGCGCACGCGCTGTCAGTTCTATAACGGCCGGGCGGATTGGGCTGCGATTCGTCGGGTGAAGGACAGCGTTGCAATTCCAGTGGCGGTGAACGGCGACATCTGCAGCTACGCGGATGCCGTGGCCGCGTTGGCGGCCTCCGGCGCCGACGCCGTGATGGTCGGGCGCGCCGCCCGCGGCCGCCCGTGGCTGCCTGGACAGATCGGCCGCCGCCTTACCTTCGGTCGGCGCGAATGCGCACCGCCCCTCGCGGCGCAACGCGCGATCATCGCTCAGCTCTACGAGGAGATGCTTTCGCATTATGGGTGCGCGCTGGGGGCGCGTCATGCGCGCAAGCATCTCGGTTGGGCGCTCGATGCCGCAGCCGAGACGGCCGGCGCATCCGAGTCGCTGCTCAAGGCACATCGCGCCCGGGTGCTCACGGCCGACGATCCGGCTGCGGTCCAGCGCCACTTGGCCGACGCCTATATCGGTTTCGCCTCTGTCGCCTCTGCTAAGGAATCACCCGGTTGGCCACAGCAATTCGGCAACGCGAGGAAGGCCGCATGAGCCGGCACGAGCCGATGCCGACGCTGCCGTCCGGTACCGCGGACGCCGTTCTCGACGCGCTGCCGCATCCGGTCATCATGGTCGCGGCGGACGGCCGGATCGCCAACGCCAATGCAGCGGCAGAATCTTTTTTCGAGGCCTCCCTGCCGCTCCTGCGCCGCCACAGGTTGCCCGAGCTCGTGCCGTTCGGGAGCCCGCTGCTCGCGCTTATCGAGCAGGTGCGCGGCCGCGGTGCCGCGGTCAACGAGTACAAGGTGGATCTCGGCACGCCGCGCAATCCCGGCGAACGTCTGGTCGATCTGTATGTGGCTCCGTTGCCGGAGCGACCGGATCACGTCGTCGTCATGCTGCAAGAGCGCACGATCGCCGACAAGATGGACCGCCAACTCACCCATCGCGGCGCCGCCCGCTCCGTGATCGCGCTTGCGGCCATGCTCGCGCACGAGATCAAGAATCCGCTGTCCGGCATCCGCGGAGCGGCCCAGCTGCTCGAACAATCGGTCGGCGACGATGACCGGATACTGACGCGTCTGATCTGCGATGAAGCCGACCGCATCGTGAAGCTCGTCGATCGCATGGAAGTCTTCACCGACGAGCGGCCGACCGATCGCGAGCCCGTCAACATTCACGCCGTGCTCGAGCACGTGAAGCGCCTTACTCAATCGGGTGTGGCACGGCACATCAAATTCGTGGAGGAGTACGATCCCTCGCTGCCGCCCGTGCTTGGCAATCGTGACCAGCTCATCCAGGTCTTCCTCAATCTCGTGAAGAATGCCGCCGAAGCGATCGGCGACGACGCGAGCGACGGAGAGATTGGACTTTCAACCGCGTTTCGGCCGGGCGTGCGCCTGTCGCTTCCGGGCAGCAAGGCGCGCGTAGGTTTGCCGCTCGAATTCTGCGTCAAGGACAACGGACCCGGCGTGCCTGAGGATCTGTTGCCGCATCTATTCGACCCATTCGTGACGACGAAAGCCAGCGGATCGGGCCTCGGGCTCGCGCTGGTGTCCAAGATCGTCGGCGATCATGGCGGAATCATCGAGTGTGAGTCGCAACCGCGACGGACCATCTTTCGTGTGCTGATGCCCATGTTCTTGGGTAACGACGCCGAGCCGGGCGGCGCTACCTGAAGAGGATGCCAATGCCCGCTGGAAACATTCTGGTTGCCGACGACGACGCAGCGATCCGCACCGTGCTCAACCAAGCGCTGTCGCGCGCCGGTTACGAAGTTCGCTCCACCAGCAACGCCGCGACGCTGTGGCGCTGGGTCAGCCAAGGGGAGGGCGATCTCGTCATCACCGATGTGGTGATGCCGGACGAGAACGCGTTCGACCTCCTGCCGCGCATCAAAAAGGTGCGGCCGGAGCTTCCCGTGATCATCATGAGCGCGCAGAACACGTTCATGACGGCGGTGCGCGCGTCCGAGCGCGGCGCCTACGAATATCTGCCGAAGCCGTTCGATCTCAAGGAGCTCATCGGCATCGTCGGGCGCGCGCTGGCGGAGCCGAAGGAACGCACGCGCTCGGCTGCCAAACCGGACGACGTGGAATCGATTCCCCTCATCGGCCGCTCGCCGGCGATGCAGGAAATCTACCGCGTGCTCGCCCGGCTCATGCAGACCGATCTCACCGTGATGATCTCAGGCGAGTCGGGAACCGGCAAAGAGCTGGTCGCGCGCGCGCTGCACGATTATGGCAAACGCCGCAGCGGCCCGTTCGTCGCCATCAACATGGCGGCGATCCCGCGCGATCTCATCGAATCCGAATTGTTCGGCCACGAGAAGGGCGCCTTCACCGGCGCCAACACCCGCAGCTCCGGCCGCTTCGAACAGGCCGAGGGTGGCACGCTGTTCCTCGACGAGATCGGCGACATGCCGATGGAGGCGCAGACGCGGCTGCTGCGCGTGCTGCAGCAGGGCGAATACACCACGGTGGGGGGACGTACCCCGATCAAGGCCGACGTCCGCATCATCGCTGCCACCAACAAGGATTTGCGCATTCTGATCCAGCAGGGCCTGTTTCGGGAGGATTTGTTCTTCCGCCTCAATGTCGTGCCGTTGAGACTGCCGCCGCTGCGCGAACGCATCGAGGACGTGCCTGATCTGATCCGGCATTTCTTCACCCAGGTCGAGCGCGAAGGGTTGCCGGCCAAGCAACTCGAGCAGGCGGCGCTTGAGCGGCTCAAGCGGCACCGCTGGCCGGGGAATGTGCGTGAACTCGAAAATCTGGCGCGGCGGCTGGCCGCGCTCTACCCCCAGGAAACGATCACGGCCTCAGTGATCGATGCCGAACTCTCCCAGCCCGCCATGCTGTCCGATGCGGAGGCGCCGCGCGCGGAGGAGGGCCTCTCAGCCGCCGTCGAACGGCACCTGATGTCTTATTTCGCGAACTTTGGCGATGGCTTGCCGCCGCCCGGCCTCTACCATCGCGTGCTGCGTGAGATCGAGCATCCGCTCTTGTCGGTGACGCTCGCAGCCACTCGCGGCAATCAGATACGCGCGGCGGATCTCCTCGGGGTCAATCGCAATACGCTGCGCAAGAAAATCCGCGATCTGGAAATCCAGGTCTTCCGCAGTAGCGGTTGATTGCTCTCTTCCGCAGCTGAACCTGATGTTTTCCCGTGGTGCCGATCGGCCACAGGCCGTGCTCGCGCGCCCCGGAATTGTCGCAATTCGGCAACATTGTTGTATAAAAGCATCAATCGACAAGACCGTCGATCACTAGGGGGGCACCTAAACGGGCGTATTTCCACGCACTGTTGCAGGTTCCCGTTTGGGACGAAACGAGTCGATGACCAGCATCGGCCAGGCCGCTACCACCGAACTGATGACTGCTGCCGCCGGGCCGACCTCGGGATGGATCCCGCGGGCGCTCGGTGTTGCTGCCGTGGCGCTTGCGCTGCTCTCCGCGATCCTCACCTTCGTTGTGCTCGCCGGCCTCACGCCGATCGCGCCCACGCACGAGGTTGTGGTCACGCTCCTGCTCACAAACGCGGGCACGGTCTTCCTTCTCATTTTGGTCATAGCGCGGGAGGTGTGGAAAATCGTGCAGGCGCGGCGGCGCGGGCGCGCCGCGGCACGGCTGCACGTGCGCATCGTCGCCTTGTTTTCCGTCATCGCCGCGGTTCCTGCGATAGCCGTCGCCGTCGTGGCAAGCGTGACGCTCGACCGCGGTCTCGACCGGCTGTTCTCCCAACAAACGCGCTCGCTGATCGAGAACTCCCTGATTGTCGCCGACGCTTACGTGCGCGAACACGTGCAGTTCGTGCGCGCCGACGCCATCGCGATCGCTATCGAACTCGCGCGCGCAAAGCCGCTGTTTGATCAGTCGCGCGAACAGTTCCATCAATTCCTTACGGTTCAGGCCTCGATCCGGGGATTGCCGGGGGTGATGCTGCTGGACAAGGACCTCAACGTCATCGACCAGGTCGATGCACGGACCAGCGAAGCCTTCGTCAAACCATCGTCCGAGGTATTGGCTGCCGTCAACGACACCGAGCCCCAGGTGGCGATGTTCCTCGAGGACAACTATATTGCCGCGATCATCAAGCTGCGCGGCTATAGCGACATCTACCTGTACGTTGCTCGCCTGCTCGACCCCCGCGTGCTCGCGCAGCTACGGGCGACGCAAGCGAGCGTCGCTCAGTATGCCGATCTCTCCGCTCGCCGGGTCGGCATTCAGATCGCGTTCGCACTAATGTACACGGTGATCGCGCTCATCGTGCTGCTGTCCGCCGTCTGGATCGGACTGAACTTTGCCAATTATCTCGTCGCACCGATCCGGCGCCTGATCAGCGCGGCTCAAGTTGTCGCGACCGGCAATCTTTACATTCAAGTGCCGACGCGGCGCTCCGAGGGGGACCTCGCCCAACTGGGCGAGACTTTCAACAAGATGACCCAGGAGCTGCGCACCCAGCGCGACGACATCGTTCGTGCCCGTGACCTAATTGACAGCCGCCGTCGCTTCACCGAGGCCGTTTTGGCTGGCGCGAGCGCCGGCGTCATCGGCGTCGATGCCGACAGCTGCATCAGCATCCTGAATCGATCGGCGGAGCACCTCATCGGACGCACGGAGACCGAGGTGCTCGGACAGCCCTTGGCTGAGGTCGTCCCCGAGCTTGCCGGCATGCTTGAGGCAGCCCGCGCCGGGGTACAGCGCTTGATTCAGGGCCAAGTGACGATCAACCGCAACGGCCGAGAGCGCAATCTTTCGGTGCGGGTCACGAGCGAGCAGTCGGGCGCCGCTGAGGGCGGCTATGTGGTGACGCTCGACGACATCACTGAACTCGTGGCCGCGCAGCGCACCTCGGCGTGGGCCGACGTCGCACGTCGCATCGCGCACGAGATCAAAAACCCGCTCACCCCGATCCAGCTCTCCGCCGAACGCTTGCGGCGGAAGTACGGGGGCGTGATCAACGATGACGGCGGCGTTTTCAAGCAATGCACCGACACGATCGTCCGTCAGGTCGACGACATCAAACGCATGGTCGACGAGTTCTCTCGCTTCGCGCGCATGCCCAAGCCGGTGATGACGGCCGAGGACGTCGCCGACACCGTCCGGCAAGTGGTGTTTCTGCAGCGCGTCGCCAACGCCGATATCGATATCGACCTCGAGATCGCGCAAGAGCCGATGCCGGCAAAGTTCGACCGCCGGCTCATCTCGCAGGGGCTTACCAACATCATCAAGAACGCCACCGAAGCCATCGTCGCGGTACCCCCGGGAGAATTGGGGCGTGGGCGCATCCGCGTCTGGGCCGGTCGCGAAGCCAACGACATCGTCATCGATGTGATCGACAACGGCATCGGATTGCCGAAGGAGAACCGCAGCCGGCTGCTCGAACCCTATGTCACGACTCGCGAGAAGGGCACCGGTCTCGGTCTAGCGATCGTGGGTCGAATCCTGGAGGAACACGGCGGACGCATCGAGCTCGGCGATGCCGCCGATAAGATCCCCGGCCAACGCGGGGCATGGATGCGCCTGCGCTTTGCCGCAGAGCCGGCGAGCTCAAACGAGGGCGAACCCGCGCCTCAGTCTCCAACCCCCCAACTAGCGACGAACGCTTAAGCCATGGCCGATGACATCCTGATTGTCGACGATGAAGCAGATATCCGGGAACTCGTTTCCGGCATTCTGCAGGACGAAGGCTACATCACGCGCTCAGCGCGTGACAGCGACGACGCGCTGGCTCACGTTGCCAGCCGTAGACCCAGTCTGGTCTTCCTCGATATCTGGCTGCAAGGCAGCCGGCTTGACGGCCTGCAGCTGCTCGATGCGATGAAAGGGCAGCACCCTGAACTGCCGATCGTCATGATTTCGGGGCACGGCAACATCGAAACCGCGGTCGCGGCGATCAAGCAGGGCGCCTACGACTTCATCGAAAAGCCATTCAAAGCCGACCGCCTGGTTCTCGTCACTCAGCGCGCGCTCGAGACGTCGCGGCTCAAGCGCGAGGTCAAGGCGCTTAAGCAATTGGCGCCTTCGACGCTGGTCGGCAAATCATCATCGATGAACCAGCTGCGCCAGACGGTCGAAAAAATTGCTCCGACCAACAGCCGCATTCTGATCGTCGGGCCGGCCGGCGCCGGCAAGGAGCTGACGGCGCGCGCGGTCCACAGCCAATCGGCGCGCGCCAATGGGCCCTTCATCGTGATCAATGCCGCGGCGATGATGCCGGATCGGATGGAAGTCGAGCTGTTCGGCGTCGAGCAGCCGACGAACGGGGGAGGGCGCAAAGTCGGCGCACTCGAGGAAGCGCATGGCGGCACATTGTTCATCGACGAGATTGCCGACATGCCGCGCGAGACGCAGAACAAAATCTTGCGCGTTCTGGTCGAGCAGACCTTCCAACGCGTCGGCGGCACGAATAAGGTGCAGGTGGACGTGCGCATCATCTCTTCGACCGGGCGCAACATCGAGGCCGAGATCGCCGCCGGCAAGTTCCGCGAAGATCTCTATCACCGCCTTTCGGTGGTGCCGATCCGGGTGCCGCCACTCGCCGAGCGGCGCGATGATATTCCGAGCCTGATCGAATACTTCATGCATCAGATCTCGCAGGCGACGGGGCTACCCAAGCGTTTGATTGGCGAGGATGCCATGGCGGTGCTGCAGTCGCATGACTGGCCCGGCAACGTGCGCCAGCTGCGCAACAACGTGGAGCGGCTCATGATCCTCGCCGGCGGCGATCCGGAGGCGGTGATCAACGCGGACATGCTGCCACCGGACGTCGGTTCCATGGTTCCGTCCATGCCCGGCGGCGACGGTGGCGAACATCTCATGGGGTTGCCGTTGCGCGATGCCCGCGAAGTGTTCGAACGCGAATACTTGGTTGCCCAGATCAGCCGATTCGGGGGCAACATTTCCCGCACGGCCGAGTTCGTCGGCATGGAGCGCTCGGCGCTGCACCGCAAGCTCAAGGCGTTGGGAATAGACTGACCGCTGATGTCGCGCATTGCTTACGTGAACGGCCGCTATCTGCCTCAGCAGGCGGCTAGCGTGCACGTGGAGGATCGCGGCTACCAGTTCTCCGACGGGGTCTATGAAGTCTGCGAGGTGAGGGACGGCCGCATCATCGACGCGCGCCGGCACGTGGCGCGTCTCAAACGCTCGCTCGATGAGCTTCGCATCGATATGCCGATGTCGGAGGCCGCGCTCGCGGTCGTGCTGCGCGAGTGCATGCGACGAAACCGAGTGCGGGACGGCATCATCTATCTGCAGATCACGCGCGGCGTGGCGCGCCGCGATCACGGTTTCCCGCCGCCGGGCATCCGCCCCAGCATCGTGGTCACCGCTCACGGCATCGATCTTGCGGCGAACGAGCGCATCGCCGCCGAGGGCGTCGGCGTCGTCACGGTGCCCGACAATCGCTGGCAGCGCGTTGACATCAAATCGATCTCTCTGTTGCCCAATGTGCTGGCAAAGCAAGCGGCGCGGGAGCGCGGAGCGAAAGAGGCGTGGTTCGTCGACAGCGACGGACGTATCACCGAGGGATCGTCGAGCAACGCGTGGATCGTGACCAAGGGCGGCAAGGTGGTCACCCGGCCGGCGGACCATGGAATTTTGCGGGGCATCACGCGAACCGTGCTGATCGACGTGATCAGAGCGCAGGGGCTCACCTTCGAGGAGCGGCCGTTCACGGTCGAGGAAGCTTATGGCGCGCGCGAAGCCTTTCTCACCTCGGCGAGTCAGATTGTCATGCCCGTCGTTCGCATCGACGACCGCCCGGTCGGCAATGGGGCCCCTGGATCCGTAGCAACGACCCTGCGCGCGGAATTTCACCGCCACGCGGAGTGGACTTGAGGGAGCGCATGCCCAAACCAGGTGCCTGTGCCCCCAACTTGTGCTTGCGCCGTCCGCGGACGTAGCCTGTAATGGTAGAGCCCGGGTTCCTGTTGAACGTGCAAGGTAGAAAACGAGCACAGCGACCCGGCAATAAGCCTCGCGGGAAGGGGCCCGCGAGCGAGAAAATGGAACAACGACAATGGCGGCAGACCGCTCACAAAATTTACAAGACACCTTCCTCAACCACGTCCGCAAGAACAAGACCCCGCTCACGATTTTCCTGGTGAACGGAGTGAAGCTGCAGGGCGTTGTAACTTGGTTCGATAACTTTTGCGTGCTCCTGCGACGGGACGGACATTCGCAACTCGTCTACAAGCACGCGATTTCGACCATCATGCCGGGTCATCCGATCCAGCTGTTCGAAGGCGCCGACGAGGCGTCCGCCGCGGAAAAGGTCTGATTGGAACCACGCCGGTTCGATAGCACCACCGACCGACTAAGACCGCCGGAGGGCCGGGAGACCGGACGCGCGCTCGTCATCGAGCCGCATCTGCGCTCCCGGGTACCGGCAGGCCCGGACGCGCGCGCCAAGGCCGTGCTGCGTTCGCCCGCTGCCAGGCTCGACGAAGCCGTTGGGCTTGCTCGTGCCATCGACCTCAACGTGGTCTCGTCCGGTATCGTGCCGCTTGGCGGTATTCGCCCGGCGACCTTCATCGGCAAGGGTAAGGTCGAGGAGATTGCCGGCCTGATCAAAACCGAAGATGTCGGGGTCGTTGTGATGGACTGCGCGCTCTCTCCGGTGCAGCAGCGCAATCTCGAAAAAGCCTGGGGTGCAAAGGTGCTCGATCGCACCGGATTGATCTTGGAAATCTTCGGTCGCCGTGCCCGCACCCGCGAAGGCGCATTACAAGTCGAGCTGGCACATCTCACTTACCAAAAGAGCAGGCTCGTGCGCTCATGGACTCACCTGGAACGCCAACGTGGCGGCTTCGGCTTTCTCGGCGGGCCTGGTGAGACCCAGATCGAAGCCGATCGGCGCATGATCGAGGAGCGCATCGCCCGCATCGAGGCGGAACTCGACAAGGTCAAGCGCACGCGCAAGCTCCATCGGGATAGCCGCAAGCGCGTGCCGTATCCGATCGCCGCGCTTGTGGGTTACACCAACGCCGGTAAATCGACCCTGTTCAACCGCCTGACACGAGCCAGCGTGCTCTCCGCCGACATGCTGTTCGCGACCCTCGACCCAACGTTGCGCGCGATCGATCTACCGAACGGATTGCGCGTCATCTTGTCAGACACTGTCGGTTTTATCTCGGATTTGCCGACGATGCTGGTGGCCGCGTTTCGCGCCACGCTCGAAGAGGTGATCGAAGCCGACCTCATCCTGCACGTGCGCGACGTGTCTCACGAGGACGCCGAAGCCCAGTCGCTCGATGTCGAAGACGTCTTGTCGCAACTCGGCGTCGCAGGCCGGGACGACGAACGGCTGTTGGAGGTTTGGAACAAGGTCGACCTGCTGGATCCTGAGGCGCGCGTTCGCTTGCACAACCACGCCGAACGTCAACCGACGGCGCGGCGTCCGGTGCTGGTCTCCGCGCAAAGCGGCGAGGGGCTCGAGCGCCTCGCCGTCGAAATCGAGCGGCGGCTCGCCGCGCGGCGAGTGACCCTCGATTTCGTTCTCGACGCCGCCGACGGCGCAGGCTTGAGCTGGCTGCATCGCCACACCGAGGTCATGACCAGGGCGCTACGCGAGGACGGCGCGCTCACCGTTACCGTTCGCGCCGATCCTGCCAACGCGCAGAAGGCGCAGGCGAGGTTCGCTCCGCCCCACCCGCGCCCGCATTGACACGTGCCGCCCGCGCGGACATATCGCGAGCAGCTCAGTATTTCTCGATGCCCTTGATCTCCACGATGCGGCTCCAGCGGGCCGCGTCGCGTTCGACATGGTCTTGCATCTGCTCGGGCGTAGACGGCATGGGAATGTTTGCGACCATCGCCAGCTTGTCGCGAACGTCCGGGAGCTTGAGGATTTCGCCGACTTCCCAATTCAGCCGGTCGACGATCGGCCGCGGGGTTCCGGCGGGCGCGGCTAGGCCCAGCCAAGACATCACCTCGAAACCGGGCAGGGTCTCGGCGATCGTCGGGATCTCGGGCTCCAGCACGAAGCGTGTGCGGGAGGACACCGCCAGTCCGCGCAGCGTGCCGCCGTTGATTTGCGCGAATGCGATCGTGCCGGTCTCGATCATGACATCGAGCCGGCCACCCAACAGGTCCTGCACGATCTGGGTATTGCCGCGGTAGGGAATGCCGCGCAGCGAGGTGCCGGCCTCCACATTGATCAGTTCGCCGGTCAGATGGTGCACGCTGCCAGGCAGGTTCATCCCATAGGTGATGTTGAATGGCGCCGCCTTGGCGCGGACGATGAGATCGGCAAAAGACTTGATCGGCGAATTGGGGGCGGTCGCGACCACCATGGGGTAGCCCGACACCAACGTGATGAATGCGAAATCCTTGATCGGATCGTAAGGCAAGGACTTGGCAACCGCAGCTCGGGCGGAAAACGCTCCGGTCAACATGCTGATCACATAACCGTCGGGCGGCGCCTTGGCGACGGTATTCCCGGCGGCTACGCCGGTGTTCGTCGAATTTTCGACCAGCACGGGCTGGCCTAAACGCTCGCCGAGCTTTTCCGCGAGCAGCCGGCTGACAAAATCCGGACTGCCGCCCGCCGGCGTGCCGGTTACGACCTTGATCACGCGCGCTGGCCATTGCTCGGCGGCGGCCGGAATAGCCGGTGTTGCGCATAGCGCGACGGCGAGGAGGCGGGAAAGCATTCGCATGCGATCGATCGTTGCTACGGGTCGCCCCCTCCGATGGGATACATTGGCGCGGATGGTATCACCATCAGGAACAGCGAAGACAGGCACTCCGGCTCACGACGCTTCAGCGTGAGGTGCCGGAGCCTTGTTCGGCAGCTTTGGCCTCGTTCCAGAGCTCGTCCATTTCCTCGAGTGTTGCCGCCTGCGGGGTCTTGCCGCGTTCCGCGAGCTCGCGTTCGATCGCCGCGAAGCGGCGCTCGAACTTACGATTGGTGGCGCGCAGCACGGCTTCCGGATCGGCATCGAGGTGGCGGGCAAGGTTGACCACCGCGAATAGGAGATCGCCGACTTCCGCGGCGGCGGTCGCGCGATCGCCTGCGGCCAGCTCGCGCTCGATCTCGTCCGCCTCTTCGCGGATCTTGGCGAGCACCGCGCGCGGATCGTTCCAATCGAAGCCGACTTTGCCGGCCTTGGCCTGCAGTTTCAGCGCCCGGGTGAGGGCAGGGAGCGCGACCGGAACGCCGGCGAGGGCGCTCTCCTCGCCGTTCGGCTTACCGGCTTTTTCGGCCCGCTCCGCAGACTTGATGCGTTCCCACAGGCCCTCGACCGCCTCGGGCGTAAGACCTCGCATCTCGCCGAACACATGCGGATGGCGCCGCACGAGCTTTGCCGTGAGACGTTCGACCACGTCGGCAAAATCGAACGCACCTTGCTCCTGCGCCATGCGGGCGTGGAAGACGACTTGGAGCAGGAGATCGCCCAGCTCATCACGCAAGTCGTCGAGGTCGCGGCGCGCAATGGCGTCGGCGACCTCGTACGCCTCCTCGATCGTGTAAGGAGCGATGGTTTCGAACGTCTGCTCGAGGTCCCACGGGCAGCCGCTGCCCGGCGTGCGCAGCGCCGCCATGATTTCGAGCAGCCGGCTGATGTCGCGCGAAGGATCCATCGCAAGATCGGGGAGGGAAGGACGACGCGGACCATACAATGCTTGCCGCTGCCTGTCCCGCCTGCTCCCGCGGCCTCGTGAGACGGCGCCGGCCGGTTATACGGCCAGTGGCCTAAGAGCGGCACTGCGCTTAATGACCGCTCCGTTCCGCTTGGCGGCTCGCCTCGAATAGGAACCAGCAACGCTTTTCCGCTTCATCGATGAACACCTCGAGGAAGCTTGCGGTCGCCACGTCTTCGTGCTCGTCGGCGAGTTCATGGGCCTTGCGCATGTTCTGGATCTGAGCCTTGTTGTCGTTCATCAGCTCGAGCAGCATGTCGATCGCGGGCACATAGCTCTTGTCGTTGTCCTTGATCCGTTGCAGCTTGGCGATATGCCCGATCGAGCGGATCGTCGTGCCGCCGATCCTGCGCACCCGTTCGGCCAGAATGTCGATGCTGTTTTCCAACTGGCCGGCCTGCTCGTCGAGCAGAAGGTGGTAGTCGCGGAAATGCGGTCCGCTCACGTGCCAATGGAAGTTCTTGGTCTTGAGATAAAGGGCGAACGTGTCGGCTAGGAGCGCATTGAGCGCGGCCGATACCTCGCGGACGGCATCGGGCGCAAGGTCGGTCGGCGTATCGAGTCTTGCGGGGGCGGCACGCGTTTCAAGCTTTCTGACTTTGTTGCTCACGGGGCTACCTCGTATTTGGGAGGGAATGCATACTAACGCGCAAGAGCGGTGAGGCGCCCTCGTTATTTCAACCGACAGAGATTATTCGTCAGATACGAAGCCCTGGCGACGGACAATTCGCATAAGAGATATTATGGAACATTATCCGGCGATTGAAGGTCGCGCGGTAAATCGCTGATCGGACACGCACAATGCCAGAGGAGCCGTCCCGAACCGACCCATGAGCATCGGGTCCTGCACGCGGCTCCGTCAGGCGAGCGCGGCGTCGGGCATGACCACCTGCAGGCCATCGAAGGCCGGCTCGACATGCGGCGGCAGCTTCTTCCGCAGCTCGTCATAATCGAGATCGGAATGCAGATTGGTCAGGATCGCGCGGGCGGGTTTGACGCGAGCGATCCAGTCGAGCGCGTCATCGACGCTGAAATGGCTCGGGTGCGGCCGGTAGCGCAGCGCGTCCACGATCCAGACTTCGGTACCGGCGAGCGCTGCAACGCTCGCCTCCGGCAGCCCACTCAGGTCGCAGGAATAAGCAAGGTGCCCGAAACGAAACCCAAGGGACGGAATATCGCCATGCTCCTGCAGGACGGGTAACGCGGTGATCGGGCCGCCCTCTCCGTCAACCGTGATGGGTTGGCCGGCCTGCAGGCGGTGCTCGGTCACGATCGGCGGATATTCGCTGCCCACAGGCGCCTCGAAGCAATAGCCGAAGCGGCCGCGCAGCGCCTTCGATGTGGGCTCGTCCAGATAGACGTCGACCCGCCGGCGGCGGTGGATGAAAAGCCCACGCAGGTCGTCGATGCCGTGGGTGTGGTCGGCGTGCTCGTGCGTGAAGAAGACTGCGTCCAACCAGTCCACCTCGGCCTCGAGAAGCTGCTCGCGCAGGTCGGGAGAGGTATCGACTAGCACTCGGGTGACGCCAGCCCCGTTACGCCGCTCAACCAGGAGCGACGTGCGCCGGCGGCGATTTTTGGGATTGCTCGGATTGCAGGCGCCCCATCCGAGTGCCGGCCGCGGCACGCCGCCCGAGGAACCCGAGCCGAGGATCGTGAAGCTCGCCGTCATGGCGCCATGCGCTCAGGCCTACGCAGACCGCCTGAGCGGGTTCGCTCCGGCCGCCCGGGGCGGGACTTTGCGGAACAGGCGAAAGAAGTTCTCGCTCGTCTGCCGAGCAATCGTCTCCAGCGAGACGCCGCGGACTTCGGCCAGGACCTTGGCGGTCTCGACCACATAGGCCGGCTCATTGCGCTTTCCTCGATAGCGACCGGGTGCGAGATAGGGCGCATCCGTCTCGATCAGGAGGCGATCCGCCAGCAGGCTTTGCGCGATCGCACGCAGCTCGTCCGACCTCTTGAAAGTTATGATCCCGGTAAACGAGACAAAGAGACCGAGCGCAATCGCGCGGCGCGCGAGATCATGGCCGCCGGTGTAGCAATGCAGGACCGCGGGGAAGGCGCCCCTGCCCGTTTCCTCCTCCAATATTCGCGCCATGTCCTCGTCCGCCTCGCGCGAATGAATGACGAGCGGCAGGCCGGTGGCGCGCGCGGCGGCAATGTGATTGCGAAAGCCTTGTTCCTGCGCCGCACGCGGGCTTCGTGCGTAGTGATAATCGAGCCCGGCTTCTCCGATTGCGACTACTTTTGGATGGCGCGTTCGGCCGATCAGCTCGTCGACGCCGATATCGAGCTCCTCGTGCGCGTAATGCGGATGCGTACCCAGCGAGCAGTAGACGTCGGGAAAGCGCTCGGCGATGCCGAGCACCTCGGCATGTCGTTTGACTCGCGTCGAGATGGTCACGATGCGCGCAATGCCGGCTGCTTGCGCGCGTGCGACCACGGCGTCGAGCTCGTCGGCAAAATCGGGGAAATCGAGGTGGCAGTGGCTGTCGATCAGCATTGGCTCTGCGCGCTGTCTGCGCTCTCAATGTAACGCGGAAACACCGGGGTTGGCGCCGGCAGCGCCGTGTCGGCGGCGATCCGGCGCGCCGCGCCAAGCGCGTCGAACCGTCGTTCGTCGGGCGGGATGGCAAGCAGGTCGAGGAGTTTGGCGGCGGACGTGGGCATGAACGGCTGCGCCAGGATCGCCACTTGGCGGATCACCTCGGCGGTAACGTACAGTACGGTCCCTTGTCGCGTCGGATCGGTCTTGGCGAGCGCCCAAGGCGCCTCGCCCGCGAAATAGCGGTTGGCTTCGGCCACTACCGCCCACACCGCGCTGAGCACCAGATGTAGCTGCTGCGTCTTCATCGCCTCGCGCGCCTTGGCGATCATGCCGTCGGCCATCGCCAGCATCGCCGTGTCGGCGCCGGAGAACGCTCCTGGCGGCGGTAGCACACCGCCACGCTGGCGCGCGATCATGGTGAGAGAGCGTTGCGCCAAATTTCCGAGATCATTGGCAAGGTCGGCATTGATACGATTCACGATGGCCTCGAGGCTGTAATTGCCGTCCTGCCCGAACGGAACCTCGCGAAGGAAGAAATAACGCATCTGGTCGACGCCAAACGCATCCGCCAACGCAAACGGATCGACCACGTTGCCGACGGACTTCGACATCTTCTCGCCGCGGTTGAAGAGAAATCCGTGCGAGAAGATGCGGCGCGGCACCTCGACCCCGGCGGACATCAGCAATGCGGGCCAATAGACCGCGTGGAAGCGCACGATGTCTTTGCCGATCACATGCAAATCCGCTGGCCAGTAACGGCGAAATTTCGGGCTTCCCACGTCGGGATAACCAACGGCAGTGATGTAATTGGTGAGCGCGTCGACCCACACATACATGACGTGCTTCGGATTGCCCGGTACCTTCACGCCCCAATCGAAGGTCGTGCGCGAAATTGAGAGATCCTGCAGGCCACCCTTCACGAAGGCCATTACCTCGTTGAGCCGCTCCTTCGGCAGCACGAAGTCGGGATGTCGCTCGTAGAGATCGAGCAGCTTCTGCTGGTAAGCGGAAAGCTTGAAGAAATAGCTCTCCTCCTCGACCCATTCGACCGGCGTGCCCTGCGGGCCGACGCGTTCGCCCCGCTCGTTGAGGCTGGTTTCCTCCTCGTCGTAGTAGGCCTCGTCGCGCACCGAATACCAGCCGGAATATTTGCCCAGGTAGATGTCGCCCGCAGCTTCCATGCGCTGCCAGATACCGATCGACGCGCGGTGGTGGCGCTCTTCGGTCGTGCGAATGAATTGGTCGTTGGAGCAGTTGAGCCGCTCCACCATTGCCTTGAAGCGCGGCACGTTGCGTTCGACCAGCTGCTGGGGGGTGAGCTTCTCTTTCGCAGCCGTCTGCAACATTTTCATGCCGTGCTCATCGGTACCGGTGAGGAAGAGCACGTCGTAGCCGTCGAGCCGCATGAAACGCGCGATCGCATCCGTGGCGATCGCCTCGTAGGCGTGGCCGATATGCGGAGGGCCATTGGGATAAGCGATGGCGGTGGTGAGATAGTAGCGGGGCTTGTCAGCCATCGGTCGGTTCCGTCGAGCGCTTTTCGGAATTGACCGAAAAGGCCGGGACAACGGGCCCCGCCGACAATGTCGGCGAGCAGCCCGACCCGGCCATGACGCTTCGCCGCTTAGGTATCAACCGCGCGATGCCTCGGCAAGCCAGCCGAACACGTTGAAAACCAGCGGCTTGCGGTCGAGATTGAACTCTTCGACGTCGCGCGCAGCAGCATTCACCTTCTCCCAGGCCTCGGCCAATCGGGCAAGGCGCGCGGGGACTTGCTCGGTTGCGGTGAGCCGGGCGCCGAGCCAGGCATTGACGGTGTCGACGAAGGTGGCCAGCGGCGCCGGATCAACGCCGTAGAGGCGGTCGCCCAGCGCGTGGAGCGCGGCCGGATCGATACCAGGCAGACGCTCGAGCAAGGCCATGGTGCGATTGCGCAGCTCGAGCGCCTCGCCCTCGAGCAAGGCCAGCGCGCGTCCCACGCTGCCGTCCGCGGCCACACTTGCGGCTACGATGTCGGCGGCATCCGGATGAACTCCGATGGCAGCGGCAATGGCGCGCGCCACGTCGGCCGCATCGAGCGGCCGCAATGCCAGCACGCGGCACCGCGAGCGCATGGTTGGCAGAAGCCGCGCGGCCGAGCGGTTCACCAACAGCAGCACGGCGCGCCGGGGCGGTTCTTCCAGGATTTTGAGCAGCGCATTCGCGCCCGATGGGTTGAGCTCATCGACCGCGTCAACGATGGCAATCCGCCATCCCCCCTCCCCGGCCGTTGACCCGAAGAACGCAACCGTGCGGCGCACGTCGTCGACCTGGATATCCTGGCGCAGCTTGCCGGTTTTTTCGTTGATCGTGCGTTCCAATACCAGAAGATCAGGCTGTGCCTGTGCAGCAATACGCCGCGCGACCGGATGATCGGCATCGACGTGCAGCGATTTCGCGCCAAGCACCGACGGCGCGCATGGATCGGGATGAGCGAGCATGAAGCGTGCCATGCGATAGGCCAGCGTCGCCTTGCCGATCCCGCCAGGACCGGCAATCAGCCAAGCATGCGGGAAACGCGAGCTGCGGTAAGCGGCGAGCAGCGCCTGCTCCGCCTCGGGGTGCCCGTAGAGGACGGTCGTCTCACGCGGAGACGGCGGCTCGGTACCGTCTTGGTCGTTGCTCACGATACCGCGCCTGCGGGCGCGCTCGACACGCGGGCCGGGTCGAGCCGTTCTGTCACGACTTTCCAGATACGCGCGGCAACGGCAGGCTTTGGCTCGGTGGCATCGATCGCGATGCAGCGCCCCGGCTCGGCAGCCACGAGCTGACGATAGGCCTCGCGTAACGCCTCGTGAAAGGCTTGCGATTCCGCCTCGAACCGGTCGGCCGCTCGCTCTCCGCGCCGCTTGTTGGCGCGCGCAAGACCCACCTCCGCCGGCACGTCGAGGATGAACGTGAGGTCGGGTTTGAGGTCACCGACGGTTACCCGTTCAAGACCGCGGATGAAAAGCGGATCGAGATGACCGAGGATGCCCTGGTAGACGCGGGTCGAGTCGAGGAAGCGATCGCTGATCACCCAAATGCCCTGCGCCAGCGCCGGCTCGATCGTGTTGCGCACGTGGTCGCTGCGTGCAGCCGCGAACAGCAGTGCTTCGGCTTCCACGCCGAGCGGCTCGGCCACGCCCGAGAGCAGCACGTGCCGGATCGCTTCCGCGCCGGGGGAGCCGCCCGGTTCGCGCGTGAGCAGCACGTGGGTGCCGGCCGCCGTGAGGCGCTCGCCCAGCAGCGTTGCATGAGTCGATTTGCCCGTGCCTTCGCCACCCTCGAAGGTGATGAATCGTCCACGCATGATGCGATGACGGACGACAGAGGACGGACCCCACCCGCCGCCTGTCGTCCTCGTCTGTCCTCCGTCGTCTCGGGTCTGTGGTTATAGCCGCTTGAAGCCGGCACGGAACAGGCCGAGCACCAGTTCGGTCGCGGCGTCGAAGGCGCGTCGTGGCATGGAGCCGGCATCCACGCTTTCCGCCGCCCGCAGCGGGACCTCGAGCACAACGGATTCGCCGCGCCACACCTTCAGCGTACCGATCTTCTGACCTTCCTGCACCGGTGCCGGCACCGGACCGGAATAGACCACACGGGCGATGATCTTGTCGCGCGAACCGCGCGGTACCATCAATCGCACCTCTTTGCCCGCCGTAAGCGGCACGTTTCCCTTGGCTCCACCATAGACCTTGGCCTGCGCGATTTCCTGGCGGTCCGCGAACAAGAGCCCGGATTGGAAATTGTGAAAGCCCCAGTCCAGCATCTTCTTGGCCTCGTCGGCGCGCTCCTTTTCCGATCGCAGCCCGGTGACGACGACGATCAGGCGCAATCCATTCTGCACCGCCGAGCCGACCAGGCCGTAGCCGGACTCTTTGATGAATCCGGTTTTGAGGCCATCCGCCCCGATATTCAACGTCAGCAAGGGATTGCGGTTGAATTGGCGGATCTTGTTCCAGGTGAATTCGCGCTCGCTGTAATATTTGTAGTAATCGGGATAGGTCTCGATGATATGGCGCGCGAGTTTGGCAAGTTCGCGCGCGGTCATGAGCTGTCTCGGGTCGGGAAGCCCGGTCGAATTTCCGAACGTCGATTTGGTCAGGCCAAGCTCGCGCGCCCGCTTCGTCATCAATTCCGCGAAGGTGGATTCGTTGCCTGAAATGCCCTCGGCGAGCGCGATGCACGCATCGTTCGCCGACTGGATGATCGCCCCGTGCAGAAGATCGTCGACCGCGACCTTGCTGTTGATCGGAATGAACATGCTCGACGTGTGCGATGGCGCGCCGCCCCTGCGCCACGCGTTGGTGCTGACGCGGAATTCGGTCGTCGGCTTGAGCCGGGCCTGCTTGATCTCGTTGAACACCACCTCCTGCGTCATCAATTTGGACATGCTGGCCGGCGCGATGAGATCATCGGCGCCCTTTTCAAACAGCACCGTGCCGCTCTCGGCCTCGATCATAATCGCGTGCGGGGCCGCGGTCTGATAGCCGTCGCTGGCCTTCGGTCCTGATACAGGATTGGGGGCCGCCGCGGCGGAGGCCAACGCGCAAGCAACACTCGCGAGCGCGGCCCATCTGGCGAAGGACCTGCGCGATACTTTAGCGACTACCGGGACGTTCATGATTGTGGCAAGCCGTGCGTGGTCAACGTCCACGCTCCTTTGCCGCCCCGCATGTGCTTAGCAAGTTAGACCTCGGGGAATCAATGCTCGGTTGCGGCGGCGCGATGTCGCCGTCAGTAGAGGCCGCGGCCGCTCATCAAGTCGAGCGTTCCGAGCTCGTTGCGCGGCGCGAACGCAGCCGCGGGAGCCTCGGGCGGCGGCGCCGGCTCGACTGGAGTTTCCGCAGCGGAGGCCGACCGCACCAACGATTTTGCGCTCGGTCGGCTAGCCGGCTCGGCCGCAGACGAGATGACGCGGGATGATGCGCTGCTGAGCTCAAAGGAACGAGCAGTCGGCGCATTCTTGGCGTCCTCGAGATTGGAAATGAATGGCTTCGCGGCTGCGATCATGACCTTCGAGGGGGCCGGCGCGGGCGAGCCGTCCCGCAACGTCGCGATCAGCATTGTATCGTCGCTGCCCTGGATCGGTGCAGGTCCGACATATTCGACCCGCACGCGTGCAAGCCCTCTGCTGTAGAACTCGAGCGCTTTGGCCGTTCCGATCGAGAGATCAATCACGCGATTGCGATGGTACGGGCCGCGATCGTTCACGCGCACGATGATGGAGCGGCCATTATCGAGATTGGTGACTCGCACATAGCTTGGCAGCGGCAGCGTGGTATGCGCGGCCGAGATGCTGTGCATGTCATAGATTTCGCCGTTGGCGGTTAGCCGTCCGTGGAAATCACGGCCGTACCAAGAGGCAACCCCCTCGGCACGGTAGGAGGGATTTTCGGCCGGGACATAGGTACGGCCATTGACGCTGTAGGGCTTGCCCACCCGGTAGCTGCCGCCGCCCTTGGGCACCGGCTCGCCTTCCTCGACGACCCGCGGGCTGTATTCCTTGCTGGAGAACGGTCCCGAGCAGTGGGCGAGCACAGCGCAACAGGCGGCCAGCGCGCCGAGGCGGGCGATGCCGCCGAAACCTGAGAGCTGCCGCCCCATTTGATCCCCCCGCTCCGCGACCACCGCGGCAGCAGCGCCGCGGCCTGGACGCGGATCGATCGCGCCGAATCTATCGGCGGCGACCGGTTCCCGACCTGCGCATATCGCCGTTTGATCGCGGCAGGAATGGGGCTGGTGTGTGGTTTGTGCGCAACATCAAAGGCTTAGATCGGCAAACCGCCATAACGGCATTCATTGAACCCAAAAGCTTTTTCGCGACGCTGGCTAACCTCAGCGGTCGGCCGCCTGGGCCGGTAAGTTTTTTCCCCGGCTGGATCGACGCAAGCGAAGTCGGGAACCGAGCCGACACGTCGGTCGGGGAAAGCTGTCAGTCCCTCCGCGTCCGAGCATCAGAACCGCGCCGTAGCTATCGCATGGCCTCGGCGGGGGTTTTGCATTTCTTATCGCTGCTACCCAGGGCGGCTATGTCGCACCCGCCAGGGCCCCATCACGTTGCCGCCGGTGTGACTCGACGGGAATAAATCGTGCTGGGAACGTGTCTGCTCACTGGCGGATCGCCTTCTGCCGGGGGATTGCATGCCCATCACCCTAGACGACTTCGATGTCGATCCCCAGACCAGGCCGGTTCTGCGTATAGCGCTCGAACGGACTCGTGTCTGCTTAGGGCTTACAGATGATCTCGCCGATGGGATCATCGCCAAGCAGATCATCGAACTTGCCAAAGCAGGCGAGCGCAATCCCGATCTCTTATGTGAAGGCGCGTTGGCGAAATTACGGGCGAGTTTGTACGGGGACTAAACACGGGTCATGCAGACGCCCGGCCTCGGGCGCTTTGCAGATGGCCCGGGCTGACCTCAGCTTGGGCCTGTATTAGCGCTCCTTCGCTCAATCCAAGGCCGCGCCATGGTGATCGCGGCGGCAGCCGCGCGCGGGGTCGGAAACAGTCCCAAGCTATGATCGTCGGCCGCGTAAGCCTCGAAGCCGCCCCTCCCGGTGCGCGCCACGATCACGCCGAGACGGTTTCGATCCTCATAAACAGCCGCAAAGGGCTCTGATGGAACGGGCATTGCGGGCGCCTCCCGCGATGGCCCCACTCTGTCCTTGGAGCTTGCCGCCGCTTTGTTCGGCAGAAAAGTCGGCAGCGAAACTGACGCCTCGGATTGATATTCGTCAATACCGGCGCGCACGCTGCACCCTATAATTGTCACCCGCACCTCTCGGATCGGCGCTAACGACAGGCTGACCAGCCGGCTATGTGCCGGGAGGGGGCGGTGGCGGAGGCTTCGGCGGTCTCGGGGCGGTGGCTTCGGTGGCCTTGCCGGAGGCATAGGGTTCTGATGCGCCCTAATAGCTGGATAATCCTCGCCGCTGCCTTGCTCGTGCTCCTGGTTATCGCTCGATACATGCAACACCAGGAGCGGCCGGCAATCTGTACCGATCAGCCGACCGCGCCAGAGTGCCACCGGTAGGCGGCGAGGACACTACTACACGTCGGCCGCGAGCCGGGCCTCGAGCTCGCCCACCAACGGGCTGAGGCCCGTCATGACGGCGACCGCCTCGAACAGCGACCGTGATCCGTCATCGCGATATTCAAAAGTAC
>Ga0081455_10000767_pt1 | contig 41642 bp, 49 predicted proteins | sample TabmetS3T2R1_FD_70207 | JGI IMG/M metagenome (GOLD analysis project Ga0081455, IMG submission 70207) | Tabebuia heterophylla rhizosphere microbial communities from the University of Puerto Rico - S3T2R1 | ecosystem: Host-associated > Plants > Roots > Rhizosphere ... | reverse complement strand
CGTAATAGTCTCCCGTCAACATGTCGCCGTCATGCACCCCAAATTGGACGTTTTTCCTGATGTCTATATCATGCCCCTCGGGCATATTGCACCTCGATTGTAGAGAAGACCATTCTGGCCAGGGGTAGTAGAAGCCGAACGCCCGCGCTGAGCCGCGCCCGAAAGCTGAAGCGAGGAACGAGCATAAGCTGTAGGGCGTCGGCTCCAGTGCGTTGTTCGGTGCGGCCCGATGACCGTTCCCCGCCTTTGATTTCCCCCTCTGCCAGCCACTCATAGATGCGGAAGTACCGTCACAGGCCATGGGTGTGACAAGCGCTGCCCCGTGCTGCGCGAGGGGATACTGCAGTCAGGCGCTGAACTGCCCGATGTCTCTCCTGCCTCACGAGGCGTGCAGAATCGCGCGCTCGACTTCTTGCGGCACCTCAATTACTACAAAGAAGGATGCTGGATAGAGGTAATCTTCTCCGCTCTCGTCGATGACGCGGATGTCGCCATCGCGGGTAGCCTCCTCGTCCGGGAGCACCTGATAGATTTTGTGCCGTTCTAACGCGGCAGGGTAGTCGGCATTGTTGATACAGACTGCAAACAGTGGTCGCATATTTTCTGGGTGTTTCATGCTGTTAATCCATGTACCGCTTCCGTTTAATTTCCCGCTTCCCAATCCCATGGGCTTCATACCAGTGTAACTCGGCGCGACGTATGCGCCCATTGGCTAAGCGGATGAGCGCAATGCCTTTCAGTTTCCGCCAGCGCCCGCGGCCGTACTGCTTCCGCAAGCGTGTGACCTCTCGGATGGCACTCCCCACCGCAATCGGTTCGATGTCTGTGATGTCGCCAATGATCTCGAAGTGCGTGGGAATGCATTGTACCAACTGCCACGAGAAATTCCGACCAATCACCTAACGCTTTATATGTATCGCAGTGAGCAGACAAAGGAAAGCATGAAATGGACGGTCTGCCACTGCGACGCCAGTCGGAGCTTATCCCCTGGGGGCATTAATCACTCTGGTGGGGGTGCCGCTCAGGAAGGCACGAATGTCCTCCACGGCGTCGCCGAAAAATATGCGATAGGTCTCCAATGTAACATAACCCAGGTGGGGCGTAATCACCGTGTTCTCCAGCCGTCGGAAGGGATGGTCGAGCGGCAACGGCTCTTCGTCAAAGACGTCCAGACCCGCCCCAGCAATAGTCCCCTGTTGCAATGCCTGGATGAGCGCTTGCTCTTCGATAATAGGACCACGTGAGGTGTTGATCAGATATGCAGTGCGCTGCATCAGCCCTAGCTCACGCGCCCCGATCAGTCCCCGCGTACGAGCACTCAGCACCAGGTGAATCGTCACAATGTCGGACTGGGACAGTAGCTCATCCTTACTGACGAGGGTGGTGCCATACTGGGCAGCGCGTTCCGCCGTAAGGTTCTGGCTCCAGGCCATGAGCGACATGCCAAAGGCTTTTCCGATGTTAGCCACCTGAGAGCCCAAATTCCCCAGGCCGATCACGCCTAGCACCTTGCCATTGAGGCCTTCCCCGACACTGACCTGCCACTGTCCAGCCCGCGTCGCCCTGTCCTCCTGTGGTACGTGCCGCACCAGTGCCAGGATGAGGGCCCAGGTCAATTCCGCCGTAGGAAAGCCCTGGCCTCTAGTGCCGCACACCGTGATGCCAAGGTCCCGCGCCGCATCTATGTCGATAGAGGCATTGCGCATGCCAGTCGTAATGAGCAATTTGAGCTGGGGAAGCTCTTCGAGAAGGCGTCTGGGGAAGGGCGTGCGCTCCCGCATGGCCATCACGATCTCGAAGCCCCGGAGGCGCTGCGCCACCTCCTGGGGGTCTGCTAAATGGTCGCGGAACACCTGCACCTGTACATCCGACGGTAACATACTCCAGTCGGTCATCTTTAAGGCCACATCCTGATAATCGTCTAGCACTGCTACGCGTATGCTCATAGATACTTCCCTCGCTGGAGGGTGACGTTTATGCGGTCTCAGAGAGACTGAAATGTCATACCACAGTCGTCAATACACACCATGTAAGGTTACACTCTAGCATGTAGCATCGAGGCCCTGTCATCCTAGCACAGTTAGCACAGAGACACACGAGGCTAAGCGGAGGTGACAGGAGGACACAGGAGCGTATACTGTCCCTCTAACTACTGCATGCGAGCAGCGACGGGTGGCCGTCGCTGCCGGCGGTTGCTTGCTCCGTGACAATGGCTCATACCAAAGGAACACACTATGGTAGGCATTCCCATCGGTATTATTATCGGCTTTGTAGGATGGTTTATGCTGCGCTATATCGTGACAAGTTTTTACACCGTCAACCAGAATGAGCGTGCCGTGAAGACCAGTTTTGGCCGGGCGCAGCGTTTGGGCAAGGCCACAACGCTGGCGTCGCCCATGGCCGAGGCGTTGCGACCCGATGAACGCGAACGTTACGCCTGGCCGCAGTTGCACGTGATCAGGCCGGGTGGCCCGTATTTCAAATGGCCATGGGAGCGCGTCTATAAAGTCTCCGTCGCGACAGAAACCGTCAATATGGCCCAGGATCTCGAAGACCCGACCGCCAATAAGCACGGCACGATCCTGGAGGCAGTGACCAAAGACCAGCTCAACACGGGCCTGGAGGGACAGATTCGTTATCGCGCTTCCGAGCACAATCTGTATGCCTATCTCTTTGGTGTTAAACGCCCCATTGTCCACGTGATGGGCTATTTTGTGGCCATTCTGCGCGAGCGCATTGCCAGGTTTGAAGCGCCGGAGACACCCCTGACGGACCCTGACAGCAGTGCCGAAATGAACGTCATGGCCGGGATCTCTATCAACGACATCCGCAAGAATCTCAGTCTGCTCAATGATTTCATGGAAGCCGACTGTCGTTCCTCGGAAGCGCGCTATGGTGTGGTGCTGGATGCCTCGTTGATCACGGCCATCGACCCACCGCCGGAAGTAGAATCGGCGCTGGCAGCCATTAATACTGCCCACAATGAGGTCTCGTCCGACATCAGTCTGGCGCAGGCAGCGGCTGACCAAAAAATCGTCCAATCCAGGCGTGCCGTGGAGATTGAAACCCTCAACGCCCAAGCGGAAGTAGAGCCTCTGGTAGCGTTGGCAGCCCAGCTCAAAGCGTTGCAAACCAGTGGCCCAGGGGCGTTACAGGCCTACGTACGCAATGTGCGCTTGCAACTCTACGCGCAGGCACACCAGGTCATTTTGCAGGAGAAATAACATGGATCAGGTCACGACTGGTATGGGCAATATCCCGGGTTTTCTCATTGCGGCCATCACCACCTTTGTTGTCTGCCTGATCGCCGAACCGGTCTTAAAGTGGCTGATGCGCTTTTTCGGTGTCTACGCCATCGTCGAGGAAGGCACCTGCCACGTGTATGTCCTCTTTGGGCGGGTGATGGGTGTGCTGCACGAGCCCGGTCTATATTTTTTATGGCTGCGCTGGGGCCCCTTAGCCTTCATCGTCAACTGGTTTGGCAAGCGCTACATCCTCGATATGCGGCTCGACCAACGCTACTTGCGCAGCCAGCCCGTCAACTCGGAAGAAGGCGCGCCTATGGGCATTGGCGTCTGGTACGAGATGAGTATCAATGACCCCGTGGCGTATCTGTTCAAGAACTCCGACCCGCAAGGTTCGCTGGCGGCCAATGTGAGCAGTGCGACGGTGCGCACGTTGAGCAATATGCCGTTAGCCGACATGTTGCAAACGCGCCATGCCATGAGCCAGGCAGTGCGCCACGAAGTCTCACCCAAGTCGAACGAATGGGGGTACAAACTGGGCTCGATCTACATCCGCAAGGTGCATTTCCGCGATGCCAACATGATAAGGCAGATCGAGGAGAAGGTGGTCAATCGCCTGCGCCAGGTGACGTCGGCTATCAAGCAGGACGGGGCGAATCAGGTCAGCATCATTACCAGCACGGCCGAACGTCAGGCGGCCATCGAGTTTGGCAAAGCTCAGGCTATGCGACCCCAGATTGTGGGTGAAGCGCTGAAGCAGATGGCTGCTGACCCGGAGGTACTCCAGGCCTTGTTTGAGGTGCTCGAGGTCGAACGTGTCAGGGCCGGCCACAGCAAAATTACCTTGATCCCGGAGCAGACTGGTCTGCTGGCGCAACTCATGGCGGCCCGGCAATCGTGAGGCGGAAGTAGCCTGGCTAGACGTAGATGTCGAGCATCAGACCTGGTGTGAGAGGGCTGACCTGCAGGCGACCCGTAGGGGCATACCGCTGCTCGACAAACGGAGCTAAACGCGATGGCTGGAAAGGGTTATGACGCGATGGACGAGTAAACGACGTGTCCGACTCCGGGGGAGCGGGCACGTACCAGATGCCATCGTGGCCGAGAATAAGTGGGACAGCATCTGCTTGTGGGACATGCGGCGAGGGGGCATGAGGTGAGGAGGTGAAGGGGCGAGGAGGCGAAGGGGCGAAGGAATGTATAACCCGGCTCACGATTTTTCCTTCTCCCACTCTTCCACGCGTTCCTATTAATCGCCCACTGTAGATGGAGCGGGCGTCATGTAACGGACCGAATAGCGCCGCTCAGCAATGCCAAAGCTGATGAGAGACGCCGCCAGCAAAGCTATTGTAGCCAAGCTGAACGAAATATCATAGCTGCCTGTCAGATCATACAGTTTACCAGCTAGCCAGACACTGATGCCACTACCGATCTGGTGCGCGAGAAGCGACACGCTCCCCAGCGTGCCCAGAGTCCGCAACCCATAGATCTCCCCGGTCAGCGCCATGGTCGAAGGCGGGGTGGCCAGCAACACCAGCCCACCCACCACGGCAAACACATAGAGCGCCATCTCATGGTCCCAGAGGAGGAGCTGCGCAAAGGTGCCGGCCCGAATGAGATAGGCCAGCGCCAGCACATTTTTGCGACCGAGGCGGTCAGAGAGTACCCCAGAGAGCAAGGAGCCGGCCACACTGCACATGGCCATGAGTCCGAAAGCGCGAGCGGCAGTTTCGAGCGTGAAGCCACGGTCAGTAGCGAAGGGAATGAAGTGAATGGTAAACAGGCTCACTGTCATGCCGCAGACGAAGTAGCTACCGTTGAGCTGCCAGAGCGGCGCACTACGCAGTGCTTCAGCCCAGCTCTGGGTCTCGAGAGGACCATGCACGGTGTGCTGCGGCCCAGCGGGCGTAGGAGCGCCTTCCGAGGCGGCACGACGTCGGGGGATGCACAGGGCCAGGGGCGTTGCCAGCAGCAGGACGGCCGCCCCGAGATAGATATGACTGAGGCGCCAGCCAAAGGACGACAACAGCCAGGGGCTCATAGTGCCGACAACGAACAAGGTGCCCACAGCTCCACCAGCATTATTGATGCTCATAGCCAGGCCACGCCAGTCCTTGAACCATTGTGCTAACAGCGCATTCGTCAGAGTCATCGACGCTCCGGCACTGGCCGCCCCGACCAATACACCGTAGATAACGAGCAAGTACCAGACACTCTGAGTGAGGCCAATGAGCCCAATGCCCAGACCATAGAGCGCCACGCTGGCAGTGAACAGTCCACGAGCGCCGAAGCGGTCCATAATGTAGCCGGCAAAAGGCTGCAGGAGTCCACTCAGCCAGATATTCGTTGCGACGATGAACGAAATTGTCTCCCGGTTCGTGCCCAGATCGGCGATAATGGTTTTGAGAAAGCTGCTCACCGTCGAGCGCGTGCCTATGGTCATGAAACCAATCACACACATGGCGACAAGGATCACCCAGCGATAGGACTGTTGCTGCTGTGCCGGCTGCGTCTGCGTCATGCCCCCTCCGGTGGTGCTGCGGAAGAACTGTCCATGCTGGTAGACCTTAACACTGGTGTCGTGACAGCGCAAGTGTTACAGTCATAGTCAACTCACATGCCAAGCATAGCACGGCGGATTCTTTCTGTTCCCTCTTCCTCGCGGAGAGGGCTTTCTCACAGGATGAGGGTTTACTATGCCTGAGACAGAAACGCACAACTCAGACAAAGTCCTCTCGATCGCGCAGAATGTGGCGCGTGTGCAGGAGCGCATCCGGCAGGCAGCCCTGCGCGTAGGCCGTGACCCGGCGAGTGTACGTCTGGTGGCGGCGAGTAAGACCGTGGATACCGCACGTATCCGGGCCGCTATCGCGGCCGGAGTGACGATTATCGGCGAAAACTATCTGCAAGAAGCTCGGGACAAAATCGGCCAGCTCGGACGGCACGGGGTGGAATGGCATCTCATTGGCACCCTGCAGCGCAACAAAGTGCGCTATATGTTTGACCTCTTTGACATGATGCATTCCCTCGATTCGCTGGCCTTGGCCGAAGAAATCAACCGCCGTGGCGAACGCCTGGGACGCTGCATGGCCGTGCTGCTCGAAGTGAACGTTGGGGGGGAGCTGACGAAGAGCGGTTTTGAGGCGCAGACACTCTTGGCCGAAGCCCACAAGCTGAGCCAGTTAAAACATCTCCAGGTGCAGGGGTTGATGACCATCCCGCCACCGACGGTGCATGCCGAAGGGGCCAGGCCGTTTTATCGCCAGGTCCGCGAGCTGCGTGAGCGTCTGATCCAACAGGAGATTGAGGGGCTCGAGTGGCAGGAGTTGTCTATGGGTATGACGGCGGATTTTGAGGTAGCCATCGAAGAAGGCGCCACGCTGGTGCGCGTTGGCACGGCCATCTTTGGCGCGCGTCCGCCAGCCGAGCAGCATGGCTGAGATAAAGGAGCGACCCATGCTCGAACAGGTGCGCTTTGCCTTTATTGGCGGGGGGAACATGGCTGAGGCCCTGGTCAAGGGGCTGCTCAGTGGTCTCGGCGTCACACCCCAGCAGATCATGGCCACGGATGTGGTACCAGAGCGTCGTACCTATATGCAAACGACGTATGGCATCACGGCCTCAGCCGACAATAAACACGCTGTGCAGGAGAGCACCGTAGTGGTTCTGGCGGTGAAGCCACAGATCATGCCGATGATCCTGGAGGAAATCGCTCCAGTCGTGAACAGTGAGAAGCTGGTCATCTCGATTGCCGCGGGCATCACCTTGCAGACATTGCAGCGTGCCCTGGGTGACAGCCGCCGGGTGGTGCGTGTGATGCCCAATACTCCAGCCCTGGTCCTGGCTGGCGCCGCCGGCATTTCCCCAGGCAAGGCTGCGACCGCGCAGGACGTTGCCCTGGTTGAGCGTATTTTTAATGCTGTGGGGCGTGCCATGGTGGTGAGTGACGAGATGATGGACGTGGTCACGGGCCTCAGCGGCAGTGGTCCAGCATTCATTTTTGCCCTCATCGAAGGGCTCTCCGACGGTGGTGTGCTGATGGGCTTAGCGCGCCAGACGGCGACCCTCTTAGCGGCGCAAACTGTGCTCGGGGCAGCGAAAATGGTCTTGGAGACCGGCAAACACCCTGGCGAGCTGAAAGACATGGTGACCTCCCCTGCGGGTACGACCATCGCCGGGATGCAGGCGCTGGAAAGCGGTGGCTTGCGTGGCCTGATGATGGAAGCCGTGCGCCGAGCGACAGAGCGCTCAGAAGCCCTTGGCCGTAATCCGGGACATTAACAACCACCATGGAAGCTATCACCGCCACGGCAGCCGGTACTCTTATACGCCTGCGGGTGCAGCCGCGAGCACGTATCGAACGCCTGGAAGGACTGCGTGGCGGGTATGTGTGTCTGCGCTTGACAGCCCCGCCAGTCGATGGAGCAGCCAATGCTGCCTGTCTGGCCTTCCTCGCCAGGATCCTGGGTATCAGCCGTGCGCAGCTTCATCTACAGGCCGGTGTTAAAAGTCGTGACAAACTCGTTCACATTACTGGCCTGACACCGGCCCGGGTAGCCGCGGCGTTGGGTCTTGTATCCTCATGAGTCGAGACACGCATGGAATCCATTATCAGAACTATTGAGATCTACCCTGACCGTGTACGGCTGCTCGACCAGCGCAAACTCCCGCTGGTGGAAGAGTACGTCGAGTGCCGCACGTACCAGGAAGTGGCGGAAGCGATCCGCACCATGGTGGTGCGTGGCGCACCCGCTATTGGTGTGGCCGCTGCCGGCGGGATGGCCCTTGGAGTCCAGCGCCTGCAGCCGGGTTCTACCGAGGAAATCACGGCACAGTTCGAGACGATCTGTACCACTCTCGCACAGACGCGCCCTACAGCGGTGAATCTCTTCTGGGCTATTGACCGCATGCGGGCGTGTGCGCGTCAGTACCACGGTGCGCCGCTCTCCCAGCTCCAGCAGGCGTTGCAGGCCGAAGCCCAGCGTTTATTGCAGGAGGATATCGACATTAACCGGCGCATTGGGGTGTACGGCTTGCCACTGGTACCACCAGGCAGCACCATCCTGACGCACTGTAATGCCGGGGCCCTCGCCACTGCCGGGTATGGCACCGCGCTAGGGGTGATCCGGGCCGCGCACTTTGCCGGTCGTCACGTCCAGGTGTTTGCCGACGAAACCCGACCATTTCTGCAGGGAGCGCGGCTCACCACCTGGGAGTTACAGCGTGACAGCATCCCCGTGACGCTGATCACGGACAACATGGCCGGCTATTTCATGCACGCCGGGAAGATTGACCTGGTCATCGTAGGCGCTGATCGCATTGCGGCCAATGGCGATACCGCCAACAAGATCGGCACCTACAGCCTGGCGGTACTGGCCAAAGAGCACCACATTCCCTTTTACGTGGCCGCCCCGCTCTCTACTATTGACCGCGCTACCCCAACAGGCGCTGATATTCCCATCGAACAGCGCCATGGGGATGAAGTGCGGCTGGTCGGTTCCCAGCGTATTGCGTCATCCGACGTTGAGGTGGCCAACCCGGCGTTTGACGTCACCCCGGCGCGTTATATTCGCGGTATCATCACCGAAGTGGGGGTAGCCATGCCGCCGAACGAGGAGACGATTGCGGCGCTGTTCGCTGGCAGATGACATAAGCCCGGGCAATCGCAGCACGTTTGTGCCACGCTTTTTCATCGGTCATTGTACTTCCGGCCTTTTGAGAGCTGCCCTTGGACTTGGGCTTACATAGTCGCTGGCGCGAAATTCGCAACTGCCGCAATCTTCATGCCTGCTGACGCAGGTTGAAGCCGCCTACCGCATTTCGCGTCAGCGACTAACTTTCTGGTTGCCTGCTACTCAGAACTCTACACGTGGAAGCCTTGGGTAAGGCTACAAATCAGCGGGAGGATTTATAGCCGTAGGCGCGGACGATCTTTGCGAGTCATCGCGTGATGTAATCTGACGCAGCAGTGATCGATCAGTTTTTCGAACAAATTTGTAACGCTCATCCTTGACACTTGCACAACGCCTTGCTGCGCGCCAACCTATATTCTACTATACATAATAACCAATAATAGGGGATATTCTTTTTAAATTCACAGCAAAAGAGTAACGAATATATGTATCATGATGCCATACTATTGCGATCTCATCCCAACATAAAACACAAATGCAATGAGGTACCAAATACAATGTGGAAAAAATGTTGACAAAGGCCGCCAGGAAGTATACGCTAACAAACCAGGTATAATGGGTCTGGCTCATATAGTAGGCTGTATCTCCTGCTGGTACCTGTGAACGAATTTGAGAGTCGTCTACTGAACGCGCAATCGGACCATGCTCGTGTCAGCATGCGTGAGACTGCGCTTTATTTATTGCCTCTTGCGAGAGGAGCGGCAGAGGCCTCGCGTACTGCCAGAACAGCATAGGCAAAAAGAGAGGGCTGGCGATCAAGCTTCCGAGGGCACAATCGCCAGCCCGCATCATCACGAGGGGTAACCCTCATGGTGTGTATAAACCTACCAGAAATGACCCGCTGGGGCAATTCTTATTCATGGCTGCCAGGCGCCCCTGGACCGTCTTCGTCTCATGAAGGAGGTTTACGGGCGCTTTTTTATTCGGCCGTGGAGGTTGCCGGTATGGCGGACCACACGAAGCCGCACGTGTGGATTTCTCCCTTCTTCCAGCGCCCGGTTCAGCATGATTTCCCTAGCAAACGTCGGTTCCTCGGGAGGCCAAGACTCCTGACGCGAATGTAACCCTCTCCCTCGTGGGAGGGCAACGCTCCGCTCAGTTGGCGGGATAGATTCAAAGCGGTTGGGAGAGGTACAAGCGTAGCGAGTACGTAAACTGCAAACTCCAGGAGAGATGATCATGACCAACAAAAGCAGGCGGCATTTAGGATTGCACCTTGGTATAGTAGTGCCCTGGGTATTCCTCATTTTGTTGTTACATACACGCGGGCTTATGGCACAGTCTACAGATGACTCGACTCATGAGGCGATTGCAGCAGCCACGGAGGTCCTGGAACAGCACAAATCGGAGCTGTTGGCACTGCCTGGGGTGACTGCGGTCGGTGTTGGGATGATGCGCGATGGCGCCACGGTAGGGATTCACCTTTACATCCCGCAAGGTGCGGATGCGAGGCCGATGCCACGCAGCATGGACGGCATACCCGTCAGGGTCATGGAGGGAGGAGAGGCGTTCGAGGCCCATGATCGCGGCGCATTGCCGGCAGAGGACGAGGCAGACATTGACCATAGGGGCATTTTCAACCTGCCGGTGCCCATGGGCATCTCCACCGGCAATGTCAATGGGATCTTTGCCGGGACACTGGGATATCGGGTCATGCGCCTGGGGAATCCCACCGATGTTGGTTACGTCACCAACAATCATGTTGCGGCGGCCTCCGGACCCAACTTATGCCCCGCCCAGCTCAATCCGACTAATCTATCCGTATTCAATGTGAACCAATGCCAACCGGGACGCTTGGATGCTAGAGGCAGTTGCGTGCTGCCGCCCATCGGAGCCCTTGTGCAGGCGGTGCCCCTCGTGATGGGGGATCAGTTCCTGAATACGGTGGACGCGGCCTTCGTCAAGAGTAGGCGCGGTTGTGTATCGAAGAACATCTTGGAAGTCGGTGCGCCCAATAGTGCCCCAGCGTTTCCGCAACTGGGCGATACCCTTCTGTTAAGCGGGCGTACGAGTGGGTTGATCACGATCAGGGTGCAGACCGTAAATGCGACCGCTTCCATTGGTTACGGCAACATGGCCGTGTGCGGCAGAGCCATCTTTGTCAACCAAGTCATTACTGTACCGGTCAGCAGTGGGTCCGCGTCGTTGCCGGGCGACTCGGGCTCACCGGTTGTGAGGCTCGTGGAAAGTAGTATCATACCCGTAGGGCTTAACTTTGCCGGCGACGGGTTTTATGGCATTGTCAATCCCCTGCCTTTGGTGCTGAATGCCTTGGGGGTGGCAATCGATACTGCACCTGACGAAGCACCTCCAGCTGCGTGTTTTTAGAGAGCGGTGACCAACGCGAATGCCTGAGCAGTATAACCGCAAGGACATTCGCGCTGGGTATAATGACTCAAGGGCCAAACCTCCCATGTTCATCTGCTGGAACTGCATTCTCGATCTTTGCCGCAGGCGGTAAGTTCTCAATTTACTGACACTGAATTTCGCGCCAGCGACTACATATGATTGGCATGCTCGCCCTGTTCCACATGTGAAACGGTGGGGGCACGGAGTGTCAGAAATTGCACCAGATCCTTGGAGAACACCAGGTCCAGGGTCCAATCCATCATGACGCGCAGTTTCTTTTCGAGCCGTGGCAGCTTGCTCAGGTAAATGGTCCGCCACAACCACCAGGCGATGAAGCCAGAGAAGTTTATACCCAGGATATTGGCCACTCCCGTGCGCTTGCCAATGGCGGCCAGCTGCCCCAGGGTCTTAAAGACGAAGGGCTTTTGCTGCCCGCCACGTAGGGTTGCGGTAATGTTGTGTGCCAGCACCTTGCCTTCGCGTAAGGCGTGCTGCGCCGTCGGCGGATAGTACGTGCCAGTCTTGCGATCAGGCACCAGGGCACAGTCGCCGAGCGCCCATACCCCGGGCCACTCCGGCACTTCCATGTACTCGTTGACCACTACGCGGCCGCGCTCCTTGGCACACGGCAGGGCGACCAGCAGGGGGTTGGGGGTCGTTCCGGCGGTCCATATCACGGTACAGCTCGGAATCGTGCTGCCGTCGCTGAGGGTAACCCCATGCTCTGTCACCCCGGTCACGCGCGTATTCGTGCGAATGTCCACCCCACGCTGGGCTAGCTTTTTCTGGGCATAGGAGCCGAGCTTGGGTCCCAGTTCAGGTAAAATGACATCCCCTGGATGTACCAGTACGATGCGTAGCAGCTCCGCACTGAGGTTGGGATAGCACTCGATGGATTCCCGCAGAAAGTCGTTGATGCCGGCGATGGTCTCCACCCCGGCAAAACCGCCTCCCGCCACCACCACGCTGAGCAACGACGCACGCCCCTGCACGGCGCACTCGGAACTGGCCTCTTCCAGATTGGCGATCATGCGATTGCGCACCTGGATGGCATCCCCGAGCGATTTCATGGTCAGGGCGTGATCCTCCAGGCCTGGGAGATTGAAAAAATTGGTGATCGAGCCCAGCGCCAGTACAAGGTGGTCATACGGTAACTCGTGCTGGTGTGGTGCATAGCCGTGCGACACCCCGACGCACTTGCTGGGCAGATCGATGTACTCCACATCTCCTTCGAAGAAGTTGGTGCGGTGCAGCAGTTTGCGGATGGGATTGACGATGTGCGTGATGTCCAGGTCACTCGCGGCCACTTCATGGAGCATCGGCGTGAACAGGAAAAAATTTTCACGATTCACCAGTGTGATGTCGACATTGGGCTCATGAGCTAGCTGTTTTTCCAGGTGCATGGCCGTATATATGCCGCCAAAGCCGCCCCCAAGAATGACAATCTGCGTCCGTCCGTTGGTATTCATACATCCCCCTTGATGTCCTGTATGTCAGGGATACCGTCCGCCACTTCATGCCACGCCTGGATCAGCCACCCGTGGCGAAACCAGGGTACAAGGTCATGCCGCCATCAATGTACAGGCTGATACCTGTCACGTAGTCGGCAGCGTCAGACGCCAGCCAGACGGCCGCATGCCCAATATCGTCGGTCTCACCAATGCGCTTGTATGGTACGAGCGTCATCAGAGCCTCATAGGCTTCGGGTGTCTGCCAGGCTGCCGTATTGATCGGCGTCCGGATGGCGCCTGGAGCAATGCTGTTGACGCGGATGCGATAGGGCGCCACCTCCTGCGCGATGCTTTTCATCATCAGCATCACCCCACCCTTCGAGGCGGCATAATTCACATGGCCAGCCCACGGGATGACCTCATGGACCGAACTGATGCAGATGATCTTCCCCGCGGCGCAGGACACCTCTGGCACCACTCCACGCCGTTTAAACTCGCGCACTGCCTCACGGGCACAGAGGAATTGGCCAGTCAAGTTGATGCTGAGCACGGTGTTCCACTGCTCGAGGGTCATCTGCTCAAAGGCCGCATCGCGTTGCAGTCCGGCATTGTTGATCAGTATGTCGACGGTGCCAAACTCGTCGAACATGCGCTGAAACATCGCCTGGACCTGATCCTCCCTGGAGACGTCGGCTTTGTGGGCATACGCCCGCCCGTCATGCTGCTGGATCTCCTCCACGACCCGCTGCGCAGCCTCGTCGCCGGAGACATAGTTGATGACGACATCCGCCCCGGCGCGCCCCAGCGCCAGGGCCACGCCAAGACCAATGCCTGAATTGGCGCCGGTTACCAGAGCTTTTTGTCCCTGTAACACTCGCTGGGACGTATACGTGGGCATCACAACTTCTGGGAGCGTGGTGTTGCATGTGGCTACTGTCATTGCCTGTTCTCCTGTGATTGATCCATGTTCGTTGCCGTCATGTGCTTAGATGTCCTGGGTGCCTAAAAGATGCAGCGCGATCGCAAGGCATGGGCGGCGTGCTTTTGCATCCTTTGTGCCACGGTTGCATCCAACGGAATGGACAGAATGACCTGAGGTCGGCAGGCGCACAGTCTGACAGGGGAGAAGGACATGACACCTATAACGCAAGAAGCCATACGACTCCAGCAAGCTCAAGAGCGCACGGCACACTGGCGGCGGTGGGGGCCGTACCTTTCCGAACGCCAGTGGGGTACAGTGCGTGAGGACTACAGTCCCTACGGCGCCGTGGGGGACTTTTTTCCGCATGATCATGCCCGCTCCCGGGCTTACCGCTGGGGCGAAGATGGTCTGGCCGGGATCTGTGATAACCATCAGCGGCTCTGTTTTGCCCTGGCCCTGTGGAATGGCCGGGATCCGATCCTCAAAGAACGCCTCTTTGGGCTCTCCGGGAGCGAAGGGAACCATGGCGAAGATGTGAAGGAGTACTACTTCTATCTCGACTCCACCCCGACACACTCCTACATGAAGTACCTCTACAAATATCCCCAGGCGGCGTTTCCCTATAACCAGCTCGTGGAAGAAAATCGGCAGCGCAATCGCCATGCCTTCGAGTATGAGCTGATGGACACGGGCGTCTTCAACGAAGACCGCTATTTCGACATGGTCGTCGAATACGCCAAGGCCACCACGGACGACATCTTGATCCGTATCACGGCCATCAATCGTGGACCAGACACCGCCGACCTCCACCTCCTGCCTACGCTCTGGTTCCGCAACACCTGGTCCTGGGACCACAACGGCACCCGCCCCAGCCTGCAGGTTGGCGCGCCTGGGCGTGACTACGGTGTTATTGAGGCGGAACATGCAACGCTCGGGCGGCGCTGGCTTTACTGCGCTGAGGCGCCAGCCCTCCTGTTCACGGAGAACAACTCGAATTGCTGGCGCCTCTATGGCGTACCCAACGCAACGCCCTTCGTGAAGGACGGAATCAACGACTATCTCGTACACGGCCACCAGGAGGCGGTGAATCCCGCGCAGGTAGGCACCAAAGCCGCGGCCCACTACCACCTGACGCTGGGCCCTGGTGAGAGTCGCACGGTCCTGCTGCGCCTGCGTGATGCGCCGTCCACAGGCTCGCCGTTTGGCCGCGCCTTCGTCGAACTCTTCCGGCAACGCATGCACGAGGCGGATGAATTTTACGCCACCGTCATTCCCGCCACGCTCTCTGACGATGCCAGGCTAGTGATGCGGCAGGCCCTGGCCGGGCTGCTGTGGAGCAAGCAGTTTTACCATTATGAGGTGCGGCAATGGCTGGAAGGCGATCCAGCGGGTCCGCCTCCGCCTCCCGAACGCCAGCACGGACGCAATCGCGACTGGCGCCATGTCTATAACGAAGACATCATCTCCATGCCCGACAAATGGGAATACCCCTATTACGCCGCCTGGGACCTGGCGTTCCACTGCATTGGCCTGGCCCTGGTCGATCCCGACTTTGCGAAACACCAGCTCACGCTCTTCCTGCGCGAGTGGTACATGCACCCGAACGGCCAGATCCCGGCGTACGAATGGTCTTTCGGGGACGTCAACCCGCCAGTGCACGCCTGGGCTGCGTGGCGCGTGTACAAAATTGAGAAGCGGATTCGGGGGAAAGCTGATCGCGCCTTTCTCGAACGGGTTTTCCACAAACTCCTGCTGAATTTTAACTGGTGGGTGAATCGCAAAGATGCCGAGGGCAACAACGTCTTCGAGGGTGGTTTCCTGGGGCTGGATAACATCGGCGTCTTCGACCGCTCGGCGCCGCTGCCAACCGGGGGCTACATTGAGCAATCAGACGGCACCAGTTGGATGGGCATGTACTGCCTGAACATGCTAGCCATTGCCCTCGAGCTGGCGCGGGACAATCACGCCTATGAGGACGTCGCCAGCAAATTTTTCGAGCACTTCGTGTACATTGCGCACGCCATGGATGACATTGGCGGACATGCCCTGTGGCACGACGAGGATGGCTTTTTCTACGATGTGCTGCATCTGCCGGACCACACACGCCGACCGCTGAAGGTCCGCTCCATGGTTGGGCTCATTCCTCTGTTTGCGGTGGAAACCCTGGAGTCCGATATCGTTGAGCAACTGCCAGGCTTCAAGCGCCGCATGCAGTGGTTCATCGACAACCACCCGGAGTTCTGTGAACACGTCGAGACGGTCGACAAGCCTGGCGGTGGCGTCCGACGCCTGCTCTCGATTACCACACGCGACCAGCTCCCGTGTGTATTGCGGTACCTGCTCGACCAGGGAGAATTTTTGTCGCCCTACGGCATTCGAGCGCTCTCCCAGTTTCATCGCGCGCACCCGTATATCCTGACGGTCAACGGCACGGAACACCGGGTGGATTACGAGCCGGCGGAGTCCACCACCGGGCTGTTTGGCGGCAACTCGAACTGGCGCGGCCCCATCTGGTTCCCGGTGAACTATCTATTGATCGAGGCCTTGCAGAAGTTCCACTACTTTTACGGCAATACCTTGACCGTGTCTTTCCCGACGGGCTCCGAGCGCCAGATGACTCTCTGGGAGGTGGCCGCAGAACTGTCGCGTCGCTTGACGCGCATTTTTCTGCGCGATACCGATGGGAGGCGTCCCGTCTACGGTGGCATACAAAAATTCCAGGAGGACCCGCATTGGCGCGACATACTCCTGTTTCACGAATACTTCCATGGTGACAACGGCGCCGGCATTGGCGCCAGTCATCAAACGGGGTGGACAGCCCTGGTAGCGAAGTTGTTACAGCAGAGCGGTACATAGAAGGAGAGACAGACCATGGAACACTATGATGTGATCATCATTGGCACGGGCGCCGGCGGCGGCACACTGGCATACCGTCTGGCGCCCTCTGGCAAACGCATTCTGCTCCTGGAGCGCGGCGCCTTTCTGCCGCGCGAGAAACAGAACTGGGATGTCAACGCGGTCTTTCTCGAGAACCGCTATGTCTCGCAGGACACCTGGTACGACCACCGCGGCAAACCCTTTCAGCCAGGGTCGCACTACTTCGTGGGCGGCGCCACGAAGCTCTACGGTGCAGCCTTGTTTCGCATGCGCCAGGAAGATTTTGGCGAACTCAAACACCACGACGGCATATCGCCGGCCTGGCCCATCGCCTATGAAGACCTGGAGCCCTACTACACCCAGGCCGAACACCTCTATCAGGTGCACGGGCTGCGCGGCGCTGATCCCACCGATCCGCCGGCCAGTGCGCCCTATCTGTTCCCACCGCTGTCCCACGAGCCACGCATCCAGGAGCTGTACGATGACCTGGAGAGGGCCGGCTTCCACCCGTCCCCAGCGCCAACGGGGATTCTCCTCGATGAACAAGCCCCCCACCAGAGCCGGTGCATTCGCTGTGACACGTGCGATGGCTTCCCCTGCCTGGTGCATGCGAAAGCGGACGCCGAAGTCATCTGTGTGCGACCAGCCCTGACCTATCCCAATGTCACCCTGGTGACCAATGCTCACGCGCTGCGTCTCACGACCAGCGCCTCCGGTCGCGAGGTTACCGAGGTCGTCGTAGACAGCAACGGCGTCTCTGAGACCTACCGGGGCAACATTGTGGTGGTGTCTGCCGGCGCTGCCAATTCGGCACGGCTGCTGCTCATGTCGGCCAGTGATCAGCATCCACGCGGGCTTGCCAACGGCTCGGATCAGGTGGGGCGGAACTATATGTTCCACAATAGCACCGCGGTGGTGGCTCTTTCTCGGCGTGCAAACCCTACCATGTTCCAGAAGACCCTGAGCCTGAACGATTTTTACTTTGGGGCGCATGACTGTGCATATCCTTTGGGCAACATCCAGATGATCGGCAAGTCCCAGGGGGTGATGTTCCGAGGCGATGCGCCGCGTCTCGTCTCCGGTATGACGCTCGACCAGATGGCCAAACATGCGGTGGATTTCTGGCTCACCACGGAGGATTTGCCAAACCCCAACAACCGCATCAGCGTCAATGCCAGTGGCGAAATCCAGCTCCAGTACACGTTCAACAATCAGGAACCAACACGCCGCCTGGAGGCCAAGTTGCACGCCATGCTGGAGCACCTGGGATGCCACAAACATCTGATTCCCAACAACCTCTATCTGGGCAAGCACATCCCAATTGCAGGGGTGGGCCACCAGGCCGGGACATGCCGCTTTGGCACTGACCCGGCTACCTCGGTGCTCGATATCAACTGTAAGGCACACGAATTGGACAATCTGTACGTCGTGGACACCAGCTTCTTCCCTAGCATCGCCGCAGTGAATCCCTCGTTGACGGCGATGGCCAACGCTCTGCGGGTGGGGGACCACTTACTGGAGCGCCTGGGCTGAGCTTCGGTGGTGTCAGAAGCAGCCTGGTGTGAAGGCACGCGGGGTGTTTAACACCTCCTTACTGCGCTGCTGGCGGAGCGATCTCCAGCAAAGCCTGCTCCACCACCTCGGTGAGGGCCGGGTGGATGTAGAACGTGTCGTGGGCAAGCTGGTCGATCGTCTCCCCAAAGCGCATGGCGTTGACGAGCGGCTGCAGCAAGATGGCGGCGTGCGGCCCGACGAGGTGCGCCCCCAATATCTGGCGCGTTTCGGCGTGAGCCATGAGCTTCACAAAACTCTCCGTGTCCCCGATGGCCCAGCCGTATGCTGTGGCGCTATAGTCTCGCTTGCCCACCAGATAGGGCAAACCTTTCCGGGCGCGCTGTCTGCGCCACTACAGCAGTGCCACTGGCGCGCCCACGGTGAGTCGCCCGCCCTGGATCACGGCGCAGTCGAGCGCCATGCGGCCGTCGAACTCCTCAACCAGGCGTCGCAGGACGCTCAGGTCTTGCTCCTGTGTGTCTGGATCGTATGTGGTCATGACACACCGCCCGCGCACTTGGGCGACTTCGATGATCGCCTCCCCCAGGCGGAGGCGACGCCCCGGCCATTGTCGCTCTGCCAGGCCGTCCACGCCCGCCAGCACGATATTCGGCCGCAGCCGACGGCGATCCACCCCAAGCTGCGCAATGGCGCCGTCTGTGGCTACCAGGAGCGGTAAGACGTCGAAGCGCTCCAGCCCATCGTGTCGTACCAGGTGCGCGCGGGCACCTGCGGCCCGTCGCACCGCCTCTGCGGCCGTGGGCGATTGCCACGGCCGCCCGTCGATCAGCGGCTCACGGTGTACGGCATCCCAGGTGCCGTGCAGGCCCAGCAGATGCGGCTTCGTCCGTGCGGTGACCACGCGCCCACGTGCGTCACGCACGTGCACGACACGATCACCAAGCATACCATGCAAGGTGAGTTCAACCTCCTGGAGCTGTTCACCAGCCAGGGATTTTACAGGGTACCGCCACAGCTCTTGGATGTACATGGTACGTGCCTCTTACAGGGGTTTTCCGGTCTGTTTTGTCTTATATCGCCGGCAGTCGTATCATCACCTATGGCTGTGCGTCAGGCGCTGCCCGCTGGGACGATCTCGAGGTCATCACGGTATAGCAGGTAGGCCTGGTGGTCCCCCATGACGCGTGCCACTGCCGCACTAACAGCCCCCTCGTAAACGCCAGTGGGAAGAGCCAAAGCCCTTCACGGAAGGTCAGTTGTGCAAGGAATCGAGCCATGCCGTCGAATCACCCATCGCGCACTCTCCTCGGCATGGCGTGCATCCTGCACAGAATCGCACGCCACAATGTTCAAGCGTATCCGGTACGATCCACTGGCGCATACCGTGCCCTGCAATGGAGCACGGTGTGCCGGGCTCCGCTCGCTTAACTGTGCTGCTGGTTGAGCGGGGCGGTACCGAAGTTAACCCCAAAGCGGCGGCACCAGATGGTCACCGACTGGTACGTGCTCAGATCCACCTCCGCTGGCACCTCGTAGTTCTGGTCGCCGACGTTGCCCTTGAGCGCCCCGAGGTGGATGAAGCCCGCTTTGGTCACGGTCTCGTTGTCGGTGGCGTCATTGGTGGCCACGAGATACACCTGCACGTCCGGACCGTTGGAGGTCTCAAACTCGGTCAAGCGCAGCGCACGTTTGCCATCAGGGAGCTGGTAGATGGTGGCGAGTCCCTGCGTGGCATGCGCGACGCCGTGGAAACGCCCCTGGGACAGTAACCGCGGTGTCAGGTTTGCTGGCGTCGTCGGTTGGGTGGCAGTCGTCGGGAATGTTTCATTGACGCTGCGACTGATGAAAAGCAGCTCTGGGCGGAAGAGATACCAACCGATAGCGACGACGATGACCGCCGCCGCAATGCTCAATGTCCGTCTGGTCGTGGCACGGTGTCCTAGGGTTTGTGGGTTGGGTTGAGTGACAGTTTCCATGGTGTGCTCCTCCTTGGTGATAGGTCTGGCTCCTTGCCTCCTTGTCAGCCTTCCTCTGCGAGGGAGGCAGGGTAAAAGACGAGACAAGGCATGCATTTCCTGCTGTTCACCTGGTTAGATACCAGAGGAGCAGAAAAGATGCGGAGCTATTTCTCTACATCCTTTGATCCTGGACAGCATCTAAGTGTGCAGGCCGTGTCCACTCTTCTTGGCATCGTCGAGATAGCCATCGCCGTGATGATTGCCATGCGGCCAGTTGCCACAAAAATTTCAGCCCCTGGAGGGAGTGATGCCACAGCCATCAAGTCATCTGCTCATTGGACTCGCATATGTCGGCTTTGTCAGCCTGGGCTTACCCGATGGCTTGCTGGGAGTTGCCTGGCCGTCTATACGCACGTTTTTCCATCTCCCGCTCGATGCGCTCGGTGCGCTTCTGGTGATGTTTACCGCGGGCTATTTGGGGTCCAGCTTCAGCAGTGGTCACCTACTCGCGCGCCTGAGCGTTGGCACACTCCTGGCACTCAGTTGTCTCGCGACCGCGATAAGTCTGTTGGGCTATGCACTGACGCCCCAATGGTGGATCATGGTCGGGTTGGGTCTCCTGGCCGGGCTCGGCGCCGGCGCCATCGATGCTGGGATCAACACGTATGCCGCTACCCATTATAGTGCGCGGACGGTGAATTGGCTGCATGCGTGTTACGGCATTGGTGCGGCTAGTGGCCCCGTCATCATGACCAGTGTGCTCAGTGCCGGCCATCCCTGGCAGTGGGGCTATGCGATCGTCGGTGGTGGACAGATGGTCTTAGCCGTGTGTTTCGGCCTGACACGCACCTGGTGGCAACCGACGGCTCGTATGGCTCCGCCAGCGGGCGCACCTACCCCCATGGGCACGGCGACCAGTCGGAGCACGCTCCGACTGCCTATCATGTGGCTCAGCATGGCCGTGTTCTTCGTCTACACGGGTCTCGAAGCCGCTGCTGGGACCTGGGTCTATAGCCTGTTTACGGAAGCGCGTGCGATCACAAGTAGTACGGCTGGCATGTGGGTCAGTGTCTACTGGGGCAGTTTGACGATCGGGCGTCTCGTCTCTGGTGTGGTCGTCGGCTTCGTGCCGGTGTCCCTGCTCTTACGCCTCTGCTTCATCGCTGCGGCCCTGGGGGCTGTGCTGATCTGGTCCAATCTCACCACTCTTGGCAGCCTGCTCGGACTGGCATTGATGGGCGTGTCGTTGGCACCCATCTTCCCGTCGCTCATCGCGATGACCCCAGAACGACTCGGCGAAGCGCATACAGCGAACGGGGTCGGCTTGCAGATCGCCGCAGCCGTGCTGGGCCAGTCACTCCTGCCGGCTGTGGTAGGGGTCCTCGCACGCCATCTCGGCTTAGAGATCGTCGGTCCTGCGCTGTGCGCCGCCGCGGTTGTGCTCCTCGCCCTGTATGAGCCGTGGATGGCTCTTCCTCCTCAGCGTGTACACCTGGTGCCGTGCATAAGGAGATGATGATGCAAAGAGGCTACTCTATGAAAACACAGAGGAAAGGAGTCAAGACACTCCTGCTGCTCGGGTTGGCACTCGCCTGGTGGGTGTCGACGGCACTTGCCCAACCCGCCACTGGACAGGCGCTTATTCAAGAGGTTGACGCCGTCGGCATAACCGTGGCGGATATGGCCCGCTCGCTGGCATTCTATACGCAGGTATTGTCCTTTGAGCCCGTGTCGGACGTGGAAGTGACCGGCAGTGAGTACGAGCACCTGCAAGGGGTCTTCGGGCTGCGCATGCGCGTGGTACGTCTGCGGCTTGGAGACGAGAGCATTGTGTTGACCGAATATCTCACCCCCAGAGGGCGACCGATACCGGTGGACTCACGCAGCCATGACCGCTGGTTCCAACACATCGCCATCATTGTGAGCGACATGGAGCGCGCCTATGGCTGGCTGCGGCAGCACCAGGTCGAACACGCCTCGACCGGCCCTCAACGGCTTCCCGCATGGAATACCAAGGCGGCGGGCATTCAGGCCTTTTACTTCAAAGATCCAGATGGACACCCGCTCGAAATCCTACGGTTTCCCCCTGACAAAGGCGACGCGAAATGGCATCGCCCCACGGAGAAGCTCTTCCTCGGCATTGACCATACCGCCATTGTCGTGCGGAACACGGAAGACAGTCTCAAGTTTTACCGGAATGTCCTCGGCCTCACTGTAGTCGGCGAGAGTGAGAACTATGGCCCGGAACAGGAACATCTGAACAATGTCTTTGGTGCGCGTCTGCGTATTACGACACTACGGGCCACCGCTGGCCCGGCCATTGAATTCCTGGAGTATCTCGCGCCACGCGACGGGCGCCCGTTCCCTGCCGACGCCCGCGCCAACGACCTGGTCCACTGGCAAACCACGCTCATAGCGCGTGATCTGGAGGCGACAGCACAGCAGGTACGCGCCGGCCCATTCCCGCTGGTGTCGCCAGGCATTGTCACCCTGGCAGCCGGTCAGCTCGGTTTTACCAAAGGCATCCTTGTCCGTGATCCGGACGGGCATGTGATGCAACTCATCATACCAGCAACACAGGGAGCGCAACGATGATCCGCTTCAGCCCGGAGAGCTGTCACAACTTAGAAGCCGCATTACAGCGCGAGTGGTTGGAAACGAATGGCCTCGGCGGCTGTGCGTCCTCCAAGATGCTTGAGTTAACCCACCTCGCGGCGTGAGAGGAGGTCGTATGCGCAAGGCCTTGCAACACCATTGGCCGGAGTATGGGATGGAAGCGGTCGGGCTGGGGGTGTTCATGCTTTCCGCCTGTGTCTGTGTGACCCTGCTGCAACATCCCGCCTCACCTGTCACGCAGGTCATCCAGCCGCCGCTGCTGCGGCGCTTCCTGATAGGCCTGGCGATGGGGCTGACGGCCATCAGCATCATTTACTCGCCGTGGGGCAAACAATCAGGAGCACACCTGAATCCGTCGGTCACCCTGACGTTCTTCCGCCTCGGCAAGGTCGCACTCTGGGACACCCTGTGGTACGTCCTGGCGCAATTCGTGGGCGGCATTCTGGGGGTGGTGCTCGCGGCCATGTTGCTGCGGCACTATGTTGCGGACCCCACGGTCAACTATGTCGTCACCGTACCGGGGAAGTTTGGAGCAGGTGTGGCATTTGTGGCGGAAGTGCTGATCTCGTTTGTCCTCATGTCCGTGGTGCTTCGGGTGTCGAACAATCATACCCTGAATCGCTTCACGGGGCTCTGTGCCGGCTTCCTGGTGGCCACGTACATCACCCTGGAAGCCCCCCTGTCGGGGATGAGTATGAACCCGGCTCGCACCTTCGGGTCGGCGTTGTCGGCCCAGATATGGACCGCCCTCTGGCTCTACTTCCTCGCGCCCCCCCTGGGCATGCTCCTGGCGGCGGAACTGTATGCACGTTGGTACGGTGCGCACCGGGTGTTGTGCGCGAAACTGCACCATCACAATACCCGACGCTGTATTTTTCACTGCGGCTATGTAGACACATTGCCAGAGGGAGCTGCTCGACCTCTGAGGTTTCTGACATCACGATAGGAGAGATAGTATGACGACACTCGTCGACCTCAGTCATGACATCAAGGCGCTCAAACCAGGCCTGGTCGCGCTGCGACGGGAGCTGCATCAGCATCCAGAGCTGGCCTTTGAAGAGGTGTGGACCGCCGCGACGCTGGCAGGGCGCATGCGCGCCCTCGGTCTCGTCGTCCAGGAAGGCATCGGCGGCACTGGCGTGCTGGCCGTGCTCGAAGGCGCCAACCCTGGCAAGACCTTGCTCATACGCGCCGATATGGACGCGCTGCCCATGGCAGAGACGACGGGCCGTGCGTATGCCTCGCAGCTTGAGAACCGCAACCATAGCTGCGGCCACGACGCTCACGCAGCCATTGTCGCCGGAGTCGCCGAGGTGCTGGTGCGCCACCGCGACCGCATTGCGGGGCGTCTTGCCTTCGTCTTCCAGCCAGCGGACGAGCCCATGCGCGGTGCAAAGCGCATGATCGAGGACGGGCTGCTGGAGCAGGTCAGGCCCGATATGTCGCTGAGCGTACACGTGCTACCGATGGCAAACGCCGGCCAGGCTGTCATCCAGAGCGGCCCGCTCTGGGCGAGCTGGGACACGCGGATGCTGAAGATCCGTGGCCCTGCGCCTTCTCTTGACGCGCCTATGACAGGCGACATCACCCGCGTCGCCGCCCAAGTCGTGACCGCGCTCTATAATCTCGTGGAGAACGAAGGGCAATCAACAGAACCCGTCATCTTCCGCGTGCGATCGCTCACGGCGGAGCAGGGCGGCCACGGCACGCCCAGTCAGGCCGCCGTTGAGGTGCACATGGGTCGTGGCGCGCCCGGTCAGGCCGCTATTGAGGTCAATCTGGCGCTGTACGACAACGCACTGCGCGCCCGTCTGCTCAGCCGGATTGAGGAGGTCGCCCAGGCCATCGTCAGCGCCGGCGGCGGTACGCTCAACGTCGAGGTCGATTACGCGCTCCCGGCCTTGGTGAACGACGACCAGGTGACCGGCGCACTCGAATGGGCGGCGCAACGGGTGATTGGCCAGGCCAACATCATCAAGCACTGGCGCAATCGCTTCTCAGTCGACTTTGGCCTCTTCATGGCCGCGGCGCCGGGCTGTCTCATGCTGCTCGGTACTGCAAATCCGGAGAAGGGTATAACCGAGATCTGGCACCGCCCTGGCTTCGACATTGACGAGGACGCCTTGCCCATAGGCGTGGAGATCATGGCGCTGGCCGCGCTCGACCTGCTGCAGTAAGCCAGAGCCGTAGAAATCGTTGCGGGGTGGTGGCGACAAATCAAGGGTCGTAGAAGGTCCAGAATCGACCCGTACTCTCCTGCACAGAACCTTTGGAGGGATCGGTCATGCCATTCAATCGCCGAGCATTTCTCACCCTGGGAGCCGGAAGCGTCGCAACGGGTCTTTTAGTAGCCACACCTATAGCTTACGTTGGCACAAAGCCAACCATCAAAGCCATTGCTTTCGATGCCTTCACGACCTTTGACCCCCGCCCCATCTTCGCACTCGCGGAAAAGCTCTTCCCCACTAAAGGCGCCGCTCTTGGCAATGCCTGGCGTACTCGGCAGTTCGAGTACACATGGTTACGGAGTGCAGCGCAACGCTATGCCGACTTCTGGAAAGTGACGGAAGACGCCTTGGTTTTTGCTGCCCACATGCTGCAGCTTGACCTCAGCGCAGACAAGCGCGCCCAGCTCATGGCAGCGTATCTTGACCTCAAGGCCTATCCAGATGTACGACCGGCCCTGGAGTCACTGAAGCAAGCTGGTATCCGGCTGGCATTCTTGTCCAACATGACGCTGACGATGCTCGATGCCGCGATGAAGAACTCCGGCTTAGAGGGCATGTTTGAGTTCGCCCTGAGCACGGACAAGGTGCACACTTACAAACCTGATCCGCGTGCCTATCAGCTGGGGATTGATGCGTTTGGACTCCCACGTCATGATATTCTTTTCGCTGCCTTTGGTGGCTGGGACGCAGCCGGCGCCAAATGGTTTGGTTATCCGACTTTTTGGGTCAACCGTCTGCATCTCCCGGTGGAAGAGTTGGATGCTGTGCCGGATGCGATGGGTGACAGCCTGACTGATTTGGCAAATTTTGTGAGCTCACCATGACCATGACAACAGCGAAGATGCCATTGCTGAGTGCCTCGATGCGGTGTTTGCCGGGTTCAAATGCCTTGCTTTCGGTCTGCATAGGGCTCTCTCCAGTCTCTCTGGTTGTTGTTCCTTGCCTGGCAGCCTCGGCTGCGATGTGAGCCCATGCCCTCTCCACGCTTCACAGAAAACCTCTAGCTCATCGCATGAGCCTGCCGCAGCGCCTCCAGCATGGCTGGTAGGTGCAGGTCAGAAACCAGGCCACAGAAGAGTGTGCCGTCTTGCCAGAAGATCGTCGTATAGCCCTTGTAGGTCTGGACATACACTGTCCGGTTCCCCACGCGTATGGGCGACAGGGTTGACAGGGTCAGGCCTGGATCGGCAAATATCACAAACGAGAGGACATGGCCATCAGACGCATAGGCCATCTCCGCTACCCGCCGATTGAGAAAATAGTTCAGCCGGGCCCCGAGAAATGGATAGCGTGCCTGTGGTAACACGGGGACGAGGACGGCAAAGTCGACTTTGTCGTCGAACCAGTGCCGAATGACATCGGGGGTCGCTGGCATCGGGGTATACGGTACCCCCATGAGACGCGTGCGAATTTGACTGTCGACCACCTCTTGGACCACCAGCGGGACCGCCGGAGTGAGCCAGAGACGTACCGCCAGAGCAACCAGCAGGAGGGCGGCGCAGGCCCCGAGACTGAGCCAGAGGCGATGCCGTGGTCGTCTCGCCGGTTGTGGTCCCTTGGCTAGCGTCTCCTGGGCGAGGCGCTGGTGAATCACCGTCCACAACCGCTCAGGGACCTCGTCCTCCGGCAGGGGAGTGCGGAGTAACCCCTGGAGACGATGGTGGGCTGCCACCTCCGTCTGACACGCGTGGCAGGTGCGGAGATGGTGGGCCATCTCGTCGGCCTCTGGGGGTGCGAGCTCCCCATCGAGGTACAGATAAAGCTGTGAGAGTGGCCTCTCGCACGACATATCTTAATCCTCAAGCACCGCCTGTAACGTCATGCGTAACAGGTGGCGCGCGCGGTACAACCGCGACATCACCGTGCCAATCGGACAACCCATGATGTCCGCAATCTCTCTATATGTAAATTCTTCCACATCAGCAAGTAGCACAGTCATCCGAAACTCGGGAGACAAATCGTCCAACGCCAGACGGACCAGGCGTCCCACTTCCGCTTGTCCTGCGGCTTGTTCTGGTATGGCGGCACGCGCCGGCTCTGTGGTGACCTGCTGAGAGAGCGCGGTGAGATCGTTCAGGCCCAGTGTCTCAGGCTGGCGCAGCGTTTTCCGGGCCCAATCGCGAGCGGTATTGAGTAGGATGGTCACGAGCCAGGCGCGCGCATCGGTCCCGGGCTGGAACTGATGCCACGCTCGAAAGGCTTTGAGGCATGTCTCCTGCACCAGGTCTTCCGCCTCGTGTCCGGTCCGCATCAGGCGGCGGGCACAACGCCACAGCAGGGGCAAGTATGGTTTGGCTACGCTCTCAAATGCCTCCGACCCGCGATCCAGCTCGGTCATGAGCGTCCTCAGAACAGATGCAAATGAATCGTCTCAAAGACGAACGCACAACCAGGAAAAGAATTCCCCTGTTCTCGTAGGGTGCGGGTATCCCGGCCCGTTGGGCTCGACAGGGATAGCGTACGGGCCGGCGGGTCACCCCACTGCCTATTTGGTTTCTATTGGGAATTGCGCCCGGTGCCACTCGTGCCAGCCGCCCTTGAGCGCATAGACGTTGGTAAAACCCTTGTCGATCAGCTTCTGTGCCCCCCGGGCACTGGTAAACTCATCCGGTCAGGCACAGTACAAGACCAGGATGGTGTCTTTGGGATACTTGGCGGCTAAACTTTCGACCGCCTCAGGGTCCACGCGAATGGCACCCTTGATTTTCTCCTCACTGGCCTTCCAGTCCTTCCCAAGACGCATGTCCACAATGACCACATCGGGACTGCCGAGCTTGGCACGGAGCTCTTCCTTGGTCATTTTCGCGACCGCGCTCTGGACCACCGACGCCTGGAACAGCAGGCCTATGAATGTAAGACTCACCGTGACGGTGAGCGTTGCGAGTCTTTGCCGTATCGTCATCCCGTTCTCCTTTGTGTTATGAGTGTTTCCCTGTCGAGGTGGCGTCATCACACGTGGACGCTGCAGCCCGCCACCGATACCAGCAACGCCGCCAGCTGAGCCAGGCGAGGCTCAGTACGCTCGCGCTGGCACCAGCGAAGCCCATAAACACGACCAGATGAGTTGCCTCATGGTCGATCCACACCAGACCCAGTACACCCAGGCCGAGGGCTACGAGGCACAGTAGTGACACAACGGCTGGTGCACTACCCCAACCCCACGCCGTTTGGGGCGCCTGACGGCGTTGTCCTACCAGGACTACAAGGTGCATGGCCGCATAGTGGAGAAGCCAGAACAGCCCCCCAGCCCTGGTATACACCTCGGTCTCCGGTTCCCCAGCCATGCCCGTGGCCAGCATCAGCGCCGGCCCCGCGGCCAGCACGAGCAGCGCCGGCCGTGCCTGACGCCACCTGAGCCAGGCCGGGAGTAAGCCGTGCTCGGCCATCCCGGCTAGCATGTGCGCCCCTGCACTGAGTAACGCGTGTACTGTAGCGCAGGTCCCTGCCAGGACGACCACGCCCATCACCACCCGACCACTGGCGCCGCCAATCGCCCGAGCAGCGACCATATGAGGCACTGTGCTCTCGGCCAGCCTGGCTGGAGCAACAAAATGTATGGACACTCCCCCCCAGAGACACCGGACGAGAGCAGCCAGGACAATGCCCAGGGCCATGAGTCGGCCCAGAGGTGACGTGACTCTTGCCGTGTATGGTGTGGTGAAAAGCGCTAGCTCAAACCCCACGAAGAGCAGCAGGCCCACCAGCAGACTCCGCACGGTCACGAAAGAGGACGACGTGACCTCGAACCTTGACGGAGTCTGCCCAGCCTCCAGGAGTCCTAGGCCCGCCAGGCTGAGCACGCCGCCCAGGGCAAGCGCCACGTAACTGAGTTGCGCCAGCGTGGCCACACGCGACCCCGCCAGGTTGAGTCCAACCACCATGCCCAGGAGGCAAAACGAAAACCCCAGATTGGGAAACCAGTAGACGAACACCTCGTTAAACACATACCCAGCAATGGCGAGGATGCCTGTCGCGGCACTGACAGTGTAGATGACTCGGGCGCACAGCGGCAACACGGTGGCCACGAGCGGCCCAAACGTCGCATGCAGGATCTGGCTTTCCCCCTGGCGCGCGGCGGGGTGCAGGCCGAGTCGCCCATAGGTACGCGCCGTCAGCACGTGGAGGCCGCCAGCAACGAGCAGACCGCTGAGCGCCGCACGACCCTCATGCCCTAGCGTATTCCCCACCAGAATCAGCGTATCGGGTGACAGCATCACGCCCAGGGCGAATGCCAGGAATATCATAGCGTGCATAGGTTTTGTCTCACCGCCAGACCCGTGGCTTACCGCTTGCTAGCATAGGGATTGGCCGCTTGTGCGATGGTCGCCCGGGGTGCATCATGGCATGTATGGGGTTCCTCTTCCCTCTCCAGGCCCCTAGATAGGTCATCGGTGCGCAGTGCCTTATACTGTGGGGAAGAACGACATAATATCTGTTTTATTCCGCCGCGCCTACACAGAGCTGAATCTCAACACCTCGATGGTACTCCGCTTCCATACCTCTCTCGACTGTCCCCGGGAATAATGTGAGAGCGCAGACGTTCTTTCTCGGGCAAAGGGGCCATGTGAGGTGATGCTGTCTTCCTCCAAGAGGAGAGCAGCAAATATCACAGAGTGCAGCAAGCCGGGGAAGGTGCCCTGGTGATGTCCTGTCATGGCTCATGATGCGTCAGGGTTTTGCTGTCATACAGCAAAGGAGAGACCGATGAAGAAGTCCCAGTTGCTCGTGGCGTCCGCTATGGCGGCTGTCCTCAGCATGCCGCTGGTGCTCAATGCGCAAAGCGGCCCTGCTCCCAAGCCCAAGTTTGAAGCTGAGAAGTGTTATGGGGTTGCCAAGGCAGGCAAGAACGACTGCCAGACGGCGAATTCGTCGTGTGCTGGCACCTCCAAACGCGATGGGCAGGCGGATGCGTGGCTCTACGTCCCGGCAGGCTCGTGTAGTAAGATTGTCGGCGGTCAGCTCGAGGCCAAGAAATAACCACCATTGCTTGGAGCGCAGCGAGCGAGGGCCTGACCATGAGCGATAGCTGTGCGATCCCAAGATGTGGTGTAGGTATCGGATTGCGGGCGCCGCACCTCGCTGAGGCCTAGAGACGCGTCCTGCCATTGATTGGCTGGAGGTACACGCCGAAAACTACATGGGAGGAGGTCCTGGCCTCGCTGCGCTCAAGCGCCTGCGATGGGATACGCCTATTCCTACACCGGCCGTCTTGCTGGGTGAAGTGCAGATGGCCAAACGGTATCTTTGTGAGCTTGAAGCTGCTCACCATGCCGACATTACGTGAGCTGCAATCGTTGTTTCTCGGTACAGCAGTCGAGACGGTGCTGGCGGTTGAGGAGGACTTTGACGTTGGAGGCTGTATGCTGCCGCACAAAAGAATGGAGAGCAGATTATGCTACCACCTGTATGGCCTACGGTCACAGGGCCTTCGAGATTCCGGGCCGGCATTGTCTCTGTGACAGCATTTCTTGGGCGTTTTCCACTCCCACTAGCCCAGCTGTTATTTCGTCTTGCCATTGCCGGCGTGTTTATGAAGGCCGGCCTTACCAAGACGGCGAGTTGGGAGTTCACTGTCCAGCTCTTCGTCGATGAGTACAAGGTCCCCATATTGCCCCCAGAGTTTGCGGCCCTTCTGGCGACGACCTTCGAGTTGAGCTGTTCGACGTTGCTCGTACTTGGTCTGGCGACGCGTGTAGCGACGCTGCCACTCCTTGGAATGATCGCGGTCATCCAGACGTTCGTGTATCCTAACGCATGGTCTGAGCATCTAACATGGGGTTCGATACTCCTTTTCCTGCTCACGCGAGGCGGGGGGGCCATCTCATTGGATCGGCTCTTCGGACTGGAGCCAACGCATACAGACAAGGAATTCCAGGAGTCACCGAGATGAGACCAGAAGACAGCACGACGTTTCGGGTGCAGTATTAAAATTAAAGATATGATCTATCGACGCTTGGTGCTCAAACTACTTGCAGTAACAGGGCAAGATATGGTGTACAAACATTACAACATTGGCCAGTTAGCGCGGGCTGCTGGAGTTCCTGTCTCCACATTACGATATTACGAGCGCGTGGGGCTGCTTGCTCCAACAGGACGTGCCCCCAATAATTACCGCTTCTATACCCAAGACACCCTGCAGATTGTCCGTTTCATTCGCGCGGCGCAAGCCATAGGGTTTACTCTCGAGGATGTGCGTACTCTCTTGACTCTTTGGAATGGGCAGAGTGCCTTGTGTAAAGATGTCCAGCCCCTGGTTGCCAAACGCCTCGCAGAGGTGACCCAACGCTTGCAGGATATACGGCATATTCAGCGTATCCTCACGTCGATGCTCGCCATGTGCCACGCCCAAGAGCAAAACGCTCCCTGTCCCGTCATAGAGAAGCTCACGGAAGCCTTATCCTAACCCCTGCATTCCGACATGCTTACCCTCCCCAGAAACGCGCTTGACTTTGCACGTAGGTGCAAAGTGTATGCTTTATTCCGGTTGGTCTTCGCGACCTCATAGCGCGTCAGAGCGTCGTGTTGACTTTTTTGATTGCAGGAGAGAGCTGCTATGCGTATTGAAGTGCTTTACTTTGACGGCTGTCCCAACCACGCCCCAACGGTGGAACGTGTGAAGCAGATGGCGGTAGACCTGGGTGTACAAGCAAAGGTTGAGGAGATCGAGGTCACGAGCCTTGCTCAAGCGCAGCAACTGCGTTTTCTGGGTTCTCCCACGGTGCGTGTCAACGGCCTAGATATTGACCCTAGTGCTCGGCAAGGAACAAACTATGGGTTGAGCTGTCGGGTCTACTCCGGAGTATTCGGTGTACCGCCCGATGATCTCATTATGGCCGCCTTACAATCGCCTCCAACGTCTGCCTGAAGACGAGGATGCCTAAGGAAGGAACGATGAAACATCTGCTTGACAAAGGGGGTGTACTCGGTGCCCTCATTGCGGCATCTGCTGTCCCCTGTTGCTTCCCGCTTCTTGCTCCTATCGGTATCGCGCTTGGCTTTGGCACCTTGCTGCCGTTTGTAGAATACGCTCTGTATGGGGTCGTGGTGTGTGCGGTCGTGGCGATGGCGGGGAGCGTGATCGCTTTTCGGTCGCATCGTCATCTCGTGTGGCTTCTCCTCAGCGTGGGTAGTGGACTCCTCGTGATCGCGGCCCTGCACTTCCCTTGGCCTCCCTCTTTGGCCTATGCTGGACTTCTGGGATTAGCGGGCGCGGCGGTGGCCAATCATGTGCTCGTCCGTAGAGCGTCGTGCACTGTGCTGCTTCGCAGCACTGCCCAGCGCCCGACAGAGAAGGCTTGTCCCTCGTGTCAATATGAGACGCCGGAGAAAACCAGGATGAGATTGAGAGCAGACTAGGCTGAAATGAAACAAGCATTTGCCGAGCGCTGCTACGCCTAGGTCGGCCTTGAACGGCAAAGGGTGTAAGGGGGAGAGGAGACGCCAGCAGACCGCAACGGACTGGCGTGTCTCTCCCGCCTGGATTATGGCCTCACCACGGGAATAGTCTGCGTTCTTCCTCGTTCTCTCTACTATATAGAGCTTGACATCCCTGCCAGGTCCCCCCATCCTGACTTCGGGGTGTCAGTGTGCCAGATGACATGGAACACTGCGTCGATCTCTGTAGCTATCGACACCGCATTCGCTCATTTCTGAAGGGCGACAACCATGCACAAAACCGAGCGCGACGACGTGATGACCCGTCTGAGTCAGGCGGACCGTGACTATTTTCGCCACCTGATGCAGGACGTGCGTACCCGCACGACGGCCTCCAGACCGGGAGCCATGGTGCGCCAGCTGCTCGCCTCCCAGGGCCACACGCTGTCCCCAGCACTCCGCACAGCTCTGGAGGCCGTAACGACACGGGATGCGATGGGGCCACAGGTGGGCACCTTTCCACCCGACTTCTGCCTCAAACGACTCGGCGCTGAGGAACGGGTCCGCCTCTCCAGCTTTCGGGGACAACAACCGGCGGCCCTGGTCTTTGGCAGCTACACCTGACCGCCTTTCCGGGCCCAGGTGGGGCGTATGGAGGACATCTATCGGCGCTACCGTGACCACGTCGCGTTTTTCGTGGTCTATGTCCAGGAAGCCCACCCTACGGATGGCTGGCAGACGGACAGTAATGTGGCCGAAGGGATCCTGTTCCGGCAGCACCAGAGTTATGAGGAACGTGAGGCCGTGGCCACGACGTGCAGCCTGGACCTGCACCTGTCCATGCCCGTGCTGGTCGAAGAGATGGACAATGCCATTGATGAAGCCTATGGTGCGGCCCCAGAACGTCTATACCTCATTGGGGTGGATGGGCGTGTGGCGTACCACGGGGGCACTGGACCCCACTTCTTTGATCTGGAGGCATGGGAACAGGCTATTGCCGCCAGTGTGCGCGCGTTGGCAACGCCATAGCGCGCGCCGTGCGAGAGTTTTCGTATATGAGGGAAGAGCCCATGCCATCTGAGGCTTCCCCATCCCTCCGGCAGAGCCTGGTAGCACGCCTTCAGTTCATCTGCAAGCCCCGGATGATACGGAAGGCCTTGCTGGCGGCCGGGCTGGTGGGCACAGTGCTGGTGGCGCTGAATCAGGGGGATGTCTGGTGGTCCGGGCATGTCACCAGACGGGTGCTCGTGAAATCGCTTCTGACCCCGATTATCCCGTTTTGTGTCACACTGCTGGGCGCGTTCCTTAATAGTGGTCCGACCGTACGGGCGGAAGACCTCCGACCAGGATGGGCAGTGGTCCGGCGGAGTGCGCTCATCGCGATCTGTGTTGGGAGTGCGATTATTCTCCTAAATCATGGGGATGTGCTCCTGGCAAGGGCTATCACTCCCCGAGTAATGGTGAAAATGCTTGTGACGCTCTGTGTGCCATTCTGTGTGTCGTTCTACGGCGCCTATGCCGCCTATCGGCAGGCGCTGGCCGAGCAACGGCACACGGCCAGCATGATGTAGGCTCCCAGGAGAAGGAATGGGCCCAGGTGCGTAGGACGTCCGACCGATGGCACTCCGGCTACATGGACACCGCACCCTCTGGTAACGAGCATGCTGGCAGCGCATGCTGATGGGTGTGTAGAGCCGCGACGCGACTACGGCAAGGGAACGGTCGCTGGACAATGGAGGAGAGGGAACAATGAGTGAAGCCTTGATCGACCGTGTAGAGGGCAGGGAGCCTCTACGGAGCATCATCGCCCGGCCGATGGTAGGCGGTGCGGTGCACACGATCATCGGTCCGGAGCCGGGACAGCGGGGACCCTGGTCCTTCCTGACGGATACGCCACATCCCACCCGGGACATGGTGGGCCCACCTGCCACGTACCTGGGGATAGCAGCGTGGGCAGCCTGAACCGTGGTCACCGTGGTAGGCGTTGCCTCCCGTGGCCAGATCCCCCTTCAGGACATCCGCGTCGACTTTCAGGTAGAGCCCGTGGCCGGTGCTGATGCACACGGCTTCGGTGTGAGGAAAACGGTCACCCTGTATGGCGCCCTCTCTGCAACGGAGCAACGCCGCCTGCAACGCGCCGCTGAGTACTGTCCAGTCGGCCAGCTCTTCACCAAGGGCGCGCTGACGGTCGAGGATCAGGTGGCCTGCGACGCCGAGCCTGCGATGCCTGAGGTGATGGCGTCAGCGACCGCGATGCCGCAGCTCTCACTGCCCACCCTCCCGACATGTGCACCGGGTGCCGTCCATGGTCGTTATCTGGTCGAGACCAAGGAATACGACGACCGCGGTGTGCTGCACCAGGAAGGCGAGGTCAAAGTCTATATGACCTGCGCCAACCTCACTCGGACAGGGCGTTGGACTCTGCTCGCGGGCCATAGTTCGGAGGGCTGGATGCCACCGCCCGTGCCCCTGGCCTATGCGGCTCTGGCTGCCTCGACGGTGACCACCCTGCAGGCATGTATTGCCCCAGAAGTATGGACTCCGGCGGGCTTGCACGTTGAAATTGCCCCCTATAGCGCTGGCAATAGGGATCAGGCGCAAACCAGCGCTGCCGCTGGGACCCTCAACGCCCGGCGTGTGGTGCGCACGGTCGTCCTGCACAGCGCTACCAGCCCCGTGCCGGCGCAGACCATCGAGGCGGCCTTACAGCAGGACCCGCTCTCGACAAGCTTCCGCCAGGGCGGTGCGGTACTGGACGAGCAGATCGTGATGGCGTAGCGCCCACGTGCTGCGGGCACCATGATGCCCTCATACAGGGAACCACTCCGGCTATGGCCCTGGGGATAAGGCCGCCGGCTCTAAGGCGCGCCGGCCCCCTGTTCGCGGCGCCGGCGCTCCCGGGTCGTGATCAACAGCACGGCCTCGTCCGCACCCATGCGGCCCACGGGACCGGAGGCGTACATCGACCCGAGGACAACGCCGCCACGTCCTAACAGGAACTCTGCAGGTTGGATGAAGCCGCGTTCGTTCTCCCACCAGGCACCAAACAACTCGGACTCCTCTCTGGTGGTGCCGTAGGCGACCGGAAAGGTAAGACCGCGGTTTACCACCTCCTGCACCTGCTCCAGGGAGTCGACGCTGGCGGCGTAGATGGTTGCCCCAAGGGCTTCCAACTCCGCTTTCTTGTCCTCGTACGCGGCTAACTGCCGCATACAGTAGGGTCACCAGTGGCCCCGGTAGAAGAGGACAGCGGCATAGTGGGTCGGTATCTCGTCCGGCAGGCGAATCGTGCCGCCCTGCACGAGCTTCAGAGTGAGCGCCGGGAACCGGTCACCTTGCTGGAGTTTCTCGCCCATGTTTCCTCCCCTAGGCTACATATGGCTACGTTTCTACGCGTCAAGATCCCTTTGCCCGTGTTTGTCATGCCGACCAACGAGCGCTACAAACACCTTGACAGGGTCCCTTGACACACGTATGCTAACCAACTGTTCAGAAATACTATCATACGAGCAATCTCCTATGCCACGGCCAAAAGCCTTTGATCCTGATACAGCACTCCAGAAGGCCATGCAGGTCTTCTGGGAACGCGGCTATGAAGCCACGTCTGTGGATGACCTCGTTCAGTGCATGGGCATTAACCGCTTCAGCCTGTACAGTACCTTCGGGGGCAAGCACCAGTTGTTTGTGGCAGCCCTCGAACGCTACCGTGACACCATCGTGGCTGACCTCGTGGGTGAACTGGAGCAATCGGCGGCTGGACTCGCTGCCATCCGACAGTTCTTCACGCGCTTGGTCGATTTTTTTGCATCGTCCAAAGGGTGGTGCGGCTGCTTGATGACGAATACGGCGGTCGAGCTGGCCCCCCATGATCCGCAGGCAGCAGCCAAAGTACAAGCCCATGTGGTACGGCTTGAAGAGGCGTTCTTCCGCGTCTTGCTCCAGGCGCAACCAACCCGGCAAGACGCTGCGGTGCACGTCTGTCGTGACCTGGCACGCTTCCTCACGGGCTCGGCTTTGGGGTTAGGCGTCCTGGCCAAAACGTCACCGGGCCGCCAGGCCCTGGCGGGCTACGCTCGGGTGGTTTTGTCAGTGCTGGCGTGAAACTATTGCCCTGTATCTGCGTCTATTTCTAAACAGGTGATTAGGTATGGCATGACAGTTGCTTCTCTATCGTGGAAAGGACTCCTATGGCCCGGCTTGAACAAGTCCATCCCGCTATGCGCGCTGCCCTCCTGGCGATGGCATGTCCCACGTTCGATACCCAGCCCTGGGTGGCAGGCCCGGCGTTGTCGCAGCGGCGCGTCGCGCTGATCTCCACGGCGGGCCTGCACCGCCGTGAGGACCGTCCCTTTGCTGTCACATCGGGGAATGCCCGGGCCATTGCCGGAGATTACCGCGTCATCCCCAATGACATTATGGCTAATGATTTAGTGATGAGCCACGTCTCGACGAATTTTGACCGCACCGGCTTTCAGCAGGACTGGAATGTCGTCTTTCCCCTCGATCGACTCCACGCACTGGCGCAGGAGGGGAGCATCGGGAGCGTCGCAGCGTTTCACTACTCCTTTATGGGTGCCACGGAGCCCAGACATATGGAGGCCGCGGCCCATCAACTGGCACGCCTGCTGACGCAGGATCACGTGAATGCCGTATGCCTCGTCCCGGTCTGACCCGCCTGCACGCGCGCCGTTGGCGGGCTGGCACATTATCTTGAAGGAGACGGTGTGCCCACCACCCAGATCAGTCTGGTACGGGAACACACGGCTAAGATCACCCCACCACGCGCCCTCTGGGTGCCCTTCGAGCTGGGACGACCGCTGGGGGTTCCAGGCGATACGGCCTTTCAAACCCGTGTGCTACGGGCTGCCCTGCAGTTGCTCGAAGCGGCCAGCGGGCCAGTGCTGGTCGATTTCCCTGACGATGCCCCTGCTGTTGTAGATGCCCCCACACCCCTGGTCTGCCCGGTCAGCTTCGCGTCCCCTCCCGAGGATTTGAGTGATACGGACTTCCTGCGGTCTGCTTTGCAACGGGAGATAGCACAGCTCCGCACGTGGTACGATCTCGCGGTGACCAGACGCGGGCGCACCACGGTGGGGGTCAGCAGGCTGACGCCCGAGGGAATGGGAACGTTCATCGGCGCCTTTCTCGATGGCCAGGCGCCATCCAATCCGCGCGCCGATATCCCTCTGGCCGCGCTTTTCAGATATGCCGTGGAGGATCTCAAAGCCTACTACTGCGAAGCCCTCGCAGCGCAGCCGGGGAACAGTACTGCCGACAGTACAACACTGGCGGATTGGTTCTGGCGCGATACTGCAGCAGGACGGGTGCTGTTTGCCGTGCACGAGGTCAGTAAGCAGAGCGCTATCCCTGGCATGCAGGCGGTGGCGGCCGGCTTGCTTATTCCCAGAGCCCGCAGCGCTGAGTCACCGTTTGCTAAGGCCTAAATGCCGGAAGTAGCACAGAAAGAGAGGAGGTCTACCCATGACGATGGATCCACATCAGCTCCCAGCGCCAATGCCCAAGGATCCGCACTATGTCCCACCGGAACGTGACCCCCAGCGACCCGGCCCCCACATCGTCGCAGAGATTATGCCGCTGGAGGGCCAGCTTAAAGCGGGATACGTTCAGGGCTTCACCGTACGGTGTGACGAATCCGAGCGCGTCGGGGGGATGGACAGTGCGCCTTCACCCCTGGGCTACTTCACCGTCGCGGTGGGATTTTGACTCGCTACGCAGCTCGTGCAGGTGGCACGTGCGCTCCATATAGAGCCGAAAAACGTCCGTATCAAGGTCACCGCGAGGTACTCCCGCACAGGCTCCGTCCTCGCTGGCGATGCCAAAACAACGTGCGACTCGATTCACACAGAACTGTCGCTCGACAGCGATGAGCCGCCCGAGCGCCTGACCCAACTCATCACGATGGCCGAAGCGACCTGCTTTACTATGGCTGCCCTACGCAACCCGGCGCCCGTGGCACTGGAGGCCACCGTCAATGGCCAGCCCTTCACCCCTGTGATGACAGGCTCTGGCTGAGCAGGGATACCAGGAGAGCGCATCAGAACGCTTTTTTGATGCGCTCTGCCGCGCAACAGGAGTACGGAACTGGATAGCGCGCATGCCCTGCATAGCATGACCAATAATCTCGGCAACCTGTCACAATACACGGACCATTGTGATACTTTCGTGATACTTTCAGGGTATCCTCACTCTGATCCACACGCTATATGAGAGGAGCAGGATTGTATGCCGCGCACCATCCTGGTTATTGAGGATGATCGGGATATTGCCCATCTTGTAGCGCTGCATCTCCAGGATCTGGGTTGGACGGTCGAAGTGGTTCACCATGGCCATACTGGCCTGATCCAGGCGTTGACGATGTCCTATGATCTCATCATTCTGGATCTCATGCTGCCAGGGGTCGACGGGCTCGACATTTGCCAGCAGCTCCGTAGCCGGCCCAACTATACACCCATTTTGATGCTGACGGCCAAGTCAACAGCACTGGACCGTGTGGTAGGTCTGGAGATGGGTGCAGACGATTATCTGACCAAGCCCTTCAGCATTCAAGAGCTGTTAGCACGCGTCAAGGCGCTCTTCCGGCGCATGGAGGCACTACTGTCACACGCGGCCCTTGAGGGAGAGGAGACCATCCGTGTGGGGGACCTCGTCATTGAGATCCCGAAGCGCCAGGTCACGCTCAGGGGGCAGGCAGTGAGCTTGACAGGCAAGGAGTTCGACCTGTTGCTCCAGTTCGCACAACATCCGGGGCGGGGGTATACCCGTGCGCAACTGCTAGATCTCGTGTGGGGATACGGCCATGAAGGCTACGAACACACCGTCAATGCACATATGAACCGCTTGCGCGCCAAAATAGAGCGCGACCCGCGGCGCCCGTGTTATGTGTTGACCGTCTGGGGGGTTGGATATAAGTTCACTGACCGAGCCGTGCCAACAGAGGGATAGCCGCATGCTCACCACGCTCTATGGCAAGCTCGCCGCTGTACTGCTTGGGTTACTCTGTCTGATTGGTGGCCTGTATATTTTCCTGACACTGATCACCACCCGGCTGTATTATCAAGAGGTCACACAGAAGCTCAACCGGGCTTTGGCGCAGAATCTGGTGGCAGAAAATATGCCACTCCGAGGCGGGCAAGTCGACAGCAAGGCCCTGGAGGATATTTTTCACCTGCTGATGGTCATCAATCCCAGTATTGAAGTCTATCTGCTCGATCCCCAGGGCACTATTCTGGCCTATTCTGCACCGCCTGGCAGGGTCCAGCGGCAGCAGGTAGCCTTAGATCCAGTGTACCGGTTTCTGCGTGGCGGCAGCCCATGGCCCATTCTCGGTGACGACCCACGCCACCTCACCCAGCAAAAGGTCTTCTCTGTCGCGCCGATTCCGGCACAAGGGGCACTCGATGGCTACCTCTATATCGTCCTGGCTGGCGAAGCATACGATTCCGTGACACAGATGTTGCAGGGTAGTTACATGCTGCGTTTGAGTATCTGGGCTATAGGGGCTGGTCTGGTGTTCGCTATAGGGGCTGGTTTGCTGCTCTTTCATCTCTTGACCCGCCGGCTCAGGAAACTCGCAGCAACTATGGAAGCCTTCCAGCAGAGTGATGTGGCTGAACGTGTCTATGTTCCCCAGCAGTGCGCTGCCCAGTCCATGGAGGTTCAGAGGGGGGATGAAATTGACCGCCTCGGCGCCTCATTCCAGGCCATGACCCAGCGTATTCGCCAGCAGGTGCAGACCCTGCAACACACCGATACGCTCCGCCGTGAACTGGTGGCGCATGTCTCACACGACCTCCGTACGCCACTGGCAGCGCTGCACGGGTATCTCGAAACCTTGTGCCTCAAGGATAACCAGCTTACACCGCCGGACCGGCGACACTGTCTTGACATTGCCGTGCGCCACAGTACCCGTCTCGGGAAACTCGTTGCCGAGCTGTTTGAGCTGGCGAAGCTCGATGCCCACGAGACACAGGTACACCCTGAGGTTTTCTCGCTGGCAGAACTGGTCCAGGATGTGGTACAAAAATTTCAGCTCATGGCCCAGCAGAAACAGCAGCAGCTCCAGGCGCAGTTGGCCGATGACCTCCCATTTATCTGGGCCGATATCGGTCTCATCGAGCGTGTACTGGACAATCTCCTCCAGAATGCCCTGCAATATACCGCACCTGGGGGGACCATTACGGTGGCTCTCACGCTCCAAGGCCAGAGCATTGCCGTGCAAGTGACGGATACGGGCCATGGGATTCCCGCAGAGGATCTCTCGCACATCTTCGATCGCTTCTACAAAGCGGACGCGGCCCGCCACGTCAACACGGGCGGCAGCGGACTCGGCTTGTCGATTGTGAAGGCGATTGTCGAGCGGCATGGCGGCCGCGTGGTCGTACGCAGCCGCCCCGGACGGACGGTGTTCGAGATTACGGGGCTTCCGTCAGGCGGCTGATTTCGATTCCTGCGACTCGGCCTTGACCTCGTCGCGGATGCGGTTGCGCAGCCAGTCGACCGGTTGCGGCTGACGGGCGACGAACGCCTGCCACTCCGCTTCCGACAGCGTGATGGAGATGACGCGCTCCCGTTCGTTGCTCATGCGCCCAAGCATACGCGCCGCTGACGTACGTCGAAAATAGAATGATCGCATCGAACCCATCTTATTTCGACATGGGTGAGCCGGCCGGCCGCGCAATCGCCCGCGGCAGCTGCAGCCGCAGGCGCCCTTTGATCGTTTCGAACGCGGCGAGCAGCTCATGGATCATCCGCGGGGTCCGGTTGGCGCGCGCGTAGACCGGGCGCTGCAGCGACTTGGTGTCGAGCAGAAGCGCCAGCGCCCGCATCTGCAGCGCGATGCCGGCCAGGATCGGCAGCACCGCCAGCAGGTGGTAGCTCTGCCAAGGGATCGGGTTGGCCGCCCAATGGGTGATGAAGCCCAGCGAAAACGCCAGCAGGATGCCGACCGTGGTGACCGTGCCGTTGCGGAAAACCGGCTCGATCAGATCTTCCTTCGGATCCTGCTCGTCCAAGCCGCCCTCCCCTCGATATTGGCCATCGAGAGCTAGACTAGACGCTCGCAAAATCCCTGTACACCGGCGACTGCGTGGGCCCTTGCCGCGGCGTTCGAATGCATGCGAAAGGGCATGGATGCGGAAAATGGTTCAGCTCTTGCTCGCCGCGCCACTTTGCGGATGCGTCGCGACGACACCCGCGCCCACACCCGGCGGCCAGCGCGTCGATCCCATTCCGATTTCGCTGGCGCTCGAGGAGATCATTACCGCAGGCGTACGCCAGCACCTGAAGGATCCGCTTACCGCCAAGTTCGGCACGATGCTTGCCGGTTCGCGGACAGTGACCGGCCGCCAGGAGATCGTGGTGTGCGGCTCTGTCGACGACAAGCGCTCTTCAGGC
>Ga0081455_10000766_pt1 | contig 41739 bp, 43 predicted proteins | sample TabmetS3T2R1_FD_70207 | JGI IMG/M metagenome (GOLD analysis project Ga0081455, IMG submission 70207) | Tabebuia heterophylla rhizosphere microbial communities from the University of Puerto Rico - S3T2R1 | ecosystem: Host-associated > Plants > Roots > Rhizosphere ... | reverse complement strand
GTGATGATTCGTGTGATCGATGCCTGCGAGCAACCTGCACGCTCAGGTGCCCACGGCTTCCGGTCTCACCGCCCTCGCTCACTGCTCACTTTGCGTAAGTTTTGTCGGATTAGGGTTAACAGCGGCGCTCTGGCCATTCTTTCTTTTCTTCTGTGCCTTCCGTTTCCGTTAAGGGCCGCAGAGACACTGGAGCAATTGATTGGCACCGCGAAGAAGGAGAGCGAGCTTTATTTTGTCGCCGGGCCCACGACCTTCGGCGGCAAAAAGGGTATCGCCGACCTCGAAGCTGCGTTCAACAAGAAATTCGGCCTCAATATGCGGATGCGCTTTAGCGCGGGTCCCGAAATGAACGCGATGGCGGCGCGGGTCATCACTGAACTGAAGGCTGGCGGCAAGTCCTCCACGGATGTGTACCTCGGTTCGCTGGGCCAATTCGCGCATCTGCAAAGGGAAAATGCCTTGGAAGAAATTGACTGGTCGAAAATCTTTCCCTGGATTACCAAAGAGATGGAGGAAATTCCCGCGCGCCGGGGAATCTTGGTCTATACCTCGCCGCGCGGCATCATCTATAACTCAAGCCTGATCTCCGAACAGCAGGCGCCGAAGAAGTACGAGGACCTCGTCGATCCGCGTTTGAGTTCGACTTGGGCTGGCAAGATCGCCGTGCCGCCTTATCCGAACTGGCTCGTGGAGCTGTCACTTCTGTGGGGTGAAGAGCGCGTCAAAGATTTTGCGCGTAAGCTGGTTGGGTTGAATGGCGGTTGGCTCCGATACGGCGAGGAGGAACGGGTGATCAGCGGCGAGTTCCCGATTATGGCCAATATCGGGGATAGTTTAGCGACAATGTGGAAGTGGCAAGCGAAGAAAGCGCCGCTGGTGGCCGTCTTTGGCTCGACCCCCGGCGACACGTCGTATTTTCACATGGGAGTGCCGAAAAATTCCGCTCATCCTCAGATGGCGAAGCTGTTCGTTGGCTTCATGGTTTCTAAGGAGGCCCAGACGATTCTCGATAAGCATGAATTTCGCTCATCGCATCTGGTCGAAGGCTCGCGGATGGCAACGTATCTACGCGAACATAAAGTCACACTTCAGGATCCGAAAGAGCTTTTCTCCTTCTATTTGAAGGGGGGCGGATTCAAACTCAATGAAGAGCTAACGAGGCTGCTGAAGCAGTGAAGAAGAGAGAATGGAGTGATGGAGTAGCGGAGTACTGGAGTAATGGATTCGGATTACAGCACTCCAATACTCCAACACTCCAATATTCCTTTTTCCCAAAGGGTAATTAGGCGATGGCTATAAGTGGCAACGCTCTGGTTTTGAAATCACGACCATCGGCCATCGATTGGTCGCAAGCTTCCATTGGGATAGTGGCAGGAACAGCGGCGCTGGCGATTGTCGGCCTGCTGCTCACGATCGTGTGGATGAGCCTGCGGACCGGAGTGCCGGGACAACCTTCGCCTTATACGCTCAGTAACTACGCGTCGTTGCTTGCCGATCCGTACAGTTATCGGGTGATGGTAACGACGTTGATCTTTTCCGCCGTTACCATTGCCGTTTCGGTCCCGTTAGGCTTCGTGTTTGCCTGGCTGATCGAACGCACTGACCTGCCCTACAAGGCCGTAGCCATGAGTTTGCTGAGCATCGGAATCCTTTTCCCGACTTTTTTGAAGGCGATGGGTTGGGTGTTTCTCTGTCACCCGCGCATTGGCGTCATCAACATTTTCTTGATGCAGCTTTTCGGGCTGAAGAGCGCTCCGTTAAACATCGCAACGTTAGGCGGCATCGGCTTCGTTCAAGGCTTAACCCTGGCACCATTGTCTTACGTGATGATCTCCGCGGCCCTGCGCGGCATGAATCCGGCGCTGGTTGAAGCCGCCAGCGTCCACGGCGTAAACAAGTGGCGCACGCTTGTTCGCGTCGAGCTGCCCCTGGTGTGGCCGGCGTTGCTTTCCGCAATCATCTGGATGTTCACTGTTGCCATTGCCGCTTTCGACGTTCCCGGCGTGATCGGGATGGCAAACAACATTTTTACTTTCAGCACGGCGGTCTATTTCATGATCAACCCCAACGAAGGGCTGCCGCGCTATGGACTCAGCGGCGCCTACGGAACCATCATGGTCGGGTTGTCTCTGATTCTGATGATTCCTTATTTCATTGCGCTGAAACAAAGCCACCGATATCAGATCATCTCGGGAAAATCGTACCAGTCGCGGCCCGTCGAGCTCGGGCGCTGGTGGATACTTGGTTGGGGGACTCTCGGAGCCTACTTTCTCTTGGCCTTTGTTTTGCCGTTACTCGCTATTTTTTGGGTATCACTTCTTCCCTACGTTCAAGTTCCATCGTGGCAAGCCCTTGCTGCCGCTTCCTTCGAGCGTTATAGCGCCATCGCCTTCGATAGTGCTCTTTTACAAGCTGCCCTGAATACGCTGCTCCTGATGGTGATCGTCCCCACCCTTATTGTGGTGATGAGCTCGGCAATCTCGTGGATCGTGACCCGCTCGCGCTTGCGCTGGCGCGTTGCGTTGGACGCGATTGCCTTTCTTCCCCACCCTGTGCCCAACCTGCTTTTCGCTCTAGCGATCGCCTATTTCGCGCTGCTCGTATCCAACGTGATTCCGTTGTATGGGACCATCTTTGTGCTTATGGCGGTTTACGTTATTTGTTGGATCAGCTTCGGAACGCGAGTGCTCAACAATAGCATGATTCAGGTGCACCGCGAGCTGGAGGAAGCGGCTCAGGTGGGTGGTGTTTCAACGTTTCGCATCCTTTGTAAAGTGATTGTACCGCTGATTCGCCCGGGACTTGTCTATGCGTGGATATGGACGTCGCTTTCAGCCTACCGGGAGCTTACCATGGCGGTGTTTTTAGCGTCACCGAAGAGCCAAGTTCTATCCACCTACATTTGGGGACAGTGGCATGGTGGTGGGCTGGGCGATGCGGCGGCGATCGCCGTGATCATGATGACGGTCATGTCGCCGCTGGTCACTAGTTTTTGGATTTATGCGCGGCGGCAGCAGCATATTGCCACTTCGGCGGCGTAGCGCAGGTCATGCAAATTCTCCTCGTTCAAAACGTTCAAGTCCTTCTAGTAGTTTGCGATGATCGGAATCCGTTCCCTTCGAAAGACTTTTAAAACCGGCACCGACGCAGCCCAGGCCGTGGACGGGGTCGATCTGCAGGTGAATGAGAAGGAGTTCTTCGCGCTTCTCGGGCTGAGCGGATCGGGCAAGACCACGCTTCTCAGATGCGTTGCGGGGCTGGAAAGACCGGAAGCCGGGGAGATTGTTTTAGGGGAACAAGTAGTCAGCTCGGCAGAGCGGGGTATTTTCATCAGTCCGGAGGATCGCGCGATCGGCATGGTGTTTCCGTCGTATGCGGTGTGGCCTCATATGACGGTGTTCGAGAACGTGGCGTTTCCTCTGACCGACGGAAAAAGAAAATTGCCACGAGCCAAAGTTCGGGAGCGTGTCATGGGCGCTCTCGAGATGGTTCAAGCTCCTGGTGGCAATGCGTCCGTTACGAAATCACGGGTATTACGATATCTTGGTCGGTCGTCCGCCGGAGCGATAAACCTTCCTGACCGATCATGGCCTATGCCGGCACAACGATCAAAACTGTCCTTGTCTTTTGCCAGGTGAAGTAGTTGTTGGGGAGTTGTCAAGCATCTCTAAAGATAAAGATGCTGAAGTTTGGACAGTTTGAGTCGTACCGTTGGCAAAAGTAATGGTAACGGTATAGGCAGAGGTCGGCTCCCAAAAGTCAAAGTAAAGATCGACGAGGGAGGGATCCGAATGGGGTCTAATCGCCACGATCCACCAGCCGTTATAAGGAGTTTCCCAGACACCATTGCCACCGTCCGTAATTATGACGCGCGTAATTGTTCCCTGGACTCCGCTCAGTCTGATCTGCACATCTGGTATGCCATCAGCGGTTTCTGAGGTGGTGCCAACGATATCTTCACCAGTCTGGCCAAGCAGTGTTGCAGCGATAGTTGTAGAAACTGGAGCAGTAGGAGGCGCAAGCGGAGCAGATGCTCCACCAGAAGTAGTCCCGCAAGCCTCATTTGTATATTCCGAGATGCCAATGCCATTAAAAGCGTTCAAACGATAACAATAGGTTGTGTTGCTTGCTACGTTGTCGTCGGTATATGAAGTTATATTGGGACCAACGGCTGCGACGAAGGAATACATTCCGTTGGTGCCCACTTTACGCTCTATATGGAATCCGTCTTCGTTATCGGAATTGTCAACCCAACTCAGTTGTAAGCTGTCGGCCTCTAGACGATTCGAGGCAAGAACAGAAATGACCAAGACGAAATAAAACCATGGGACAAAAACTCTAGAACGGTGGCAATGCACGCAAAATCTCCTTTGCTTGACCAATCCATGCGGAGGCGCGATTGGAGCCTTGGTCTGGTAGCCTCGCCACCAATATGTACACGACCCGCGTCGTGCAAGACCGCCGTTTATAGTAACTAGTGCAAACTGACGATGACTGCCGATACGGAATGATGATGAGGTTTTCTGCGCTTTGAGCAAGCGCTGTGCCAAAAGGCTCCCGGGAGTGTCGTCTCTGGTAAGTTCCAAAACATAAAGGGAAACTGTTGACGAAGGTGACTCCAGTGTATTCTGGCGAGAAATCCTTGTGTCCCCGATTCTAGACAATTTTTCATTCAACAGGGTAGGATTTTCCCTGCATGAATACATGATCTGTAAAATTCCCTGGGAGAAACGCCAAGACTGGCGAATGCTTTCCCGCTGAATTTTTTTGTCCCCGAGTACTGCATCAGCGGACTGAATCAGACGTGGATAACTCGTGGCTGAGAACGGACAGCGATCAAGACGTTGTGCTAAAAGCGCGAAGCGAGAGTTCGTGATCCATCGGTATTTTAGTCACATATTAGCTGGTCGATGGCCGGCTGCCCGTTCAAACCGTCCAAGTAGTTTGCGATGATCGGAATCCATTCGCTCCGAAAGACTTTCAAAACCGGCGCCGACCCCGTCCAGGCCGTGGACGGGGTCGATTTGCAGGTGAACGAGAAGGAGTTCTTCGTACTCCTGGGGCTGAGTGGCTCGGGCAAGACCACGCTACTCAGATGCGTGGCGGGTTTAGAGCGGCCGGAAGCAGGGGAGATTTTTCTCGGGGAGCAAATAGTCAGCTCGGCAGAGCGAGGTATCTTCGTCAATCCGGAAGACAGGGCGATCGGCATGGTGTTTCAGTCCTATGCCGTGTGGCCTCATATGACGGTGTTCGAGAACGTGGCGTTTCCTCTGACCGACGGAAAAAGAAAATTGCCACGAGCCAAGGTTCGGGAGCGTGTCATGGGTGCTCTCGAGATGGTTCAGCTCTCGGCGCTCGCCGATCGACCGGTGCCCTTTCTTAGCGGCGGCCAACAACAACGGGTGGCACTGGCACGTGCGCTGGCCGTGGAACCGAAGGTTCTTCTTATGGATGAGCCGTTGAGTAACTTGGATGCGCGGCTAAGAGAAGAAGTCAGAGATGAGATCCGGAGCCTGGCAAAAAAACTCGCGATCACGGTCCTCTACGTGACTCACGATCAGGTAGAAGCTATGGCCCTAGCCGATCGCATTGCGGTCATGAGCGAGGGAAGGATTTTGCAGATCGGCGATGCCCGAGATCTTTACCACTTTCCACTAGACCGTAAGGTAGGAGAATTCTTGGGCTCGATGAATGAGTTCGAAGGCACACTGCAATCCGACGGCAGTGTCAAAATCGCGCTGGGGGCAGTGAGCTGCGCGGTCCCGAATGGCACGGTCAAGGAAGTGATTGTCGCCATCAGACCCGAGGATGTTTCTCTTTCAAGGGAGCCCCGTGGTTTAAACAACGAATTCCCGGCCGAGCTGGTGTCCCAGCTTTTCCTCGGAGACATTACCCTGTATTACCTGTTAGCCAAGGGAAAAAACTTGCGGAGCAAGACGGCAGGCACGGATCAGCAGTTGGAGCCGGGCAGCTCTGTCTACGTAAGGCTTCCCGGAGAAAAGCTGAAGATTTTTCCCAGGTGAAAAGATAGACGAGAACCTTCGAGCCCTGATCGGCGCGCTACGACTACAGACCCGCAGTGACGACCGAATTTGATTGACGGATGGGAGGAGCCATGAGCCGATTGCCACTTGTTAACCGTGATGCGCTAGGGCCGGACGATCAAGTGGTCTGGGACCGCATCGCCGCGGTCCGTACCGGAGTGCGCGGCCCCTTCGGAGTATTGATGCACGTGCCAGCTCTTGCCGACCGCGTGGCGGCCCTGGAGGACTACTTTCGTTTCAACGCGGCGCTGCCGGCGGTCGACCGTGAGCTCGTGATCATGGCCACCGCACGTGAAATGGGCGCGCGCTACCCGTGGGCACGACACGAGGCCCGAGGACGCGAAGTGGGCACGAGAACCGAGGCCATCGAAGCGGTGCGCGAGAACGGCACGCTTGAGAAACTGACGTTGCGCGAGCGCCTGCTTGTTGAAATCGTGCGCACTCTCTTACGCACGCGAGCGTTGCCCGAGGAGTTGTATAGCCGCGCGCTGGCCGAGCTGGGCCGTCAACAACTGATCGAGATGGTCGGGCTGATCGGCCATTACAGCTTGATCGGGCTTACCGTGAATGCTTTCGATGTCGCGCCGCCGGACAATAGGTCGACGTTCTAACGCGCGGGGAATTTTGACGGAAACTTTACGAGACATCCGCTCCGGCGTCGAGGCCGGTTAGAAAATTTTAGAACAGGATGGAATTGAGACTGAAAACCAAAGTTGCAGTCATCACCGGGGGAGAGCAGGGGATCGGCAAGCAAACGGCTCTCCTGTTTGCCCAAGAAGGAGCCGACCTGGCGCTTTTAGGGCTTATGTCCGATGGGCTGGAACTCGTGCGAAAGGAGATAGAAACTCTCTCTCGAAAATGTTTGGTCTACCGAGTTAACGTTGCCAACGAGGATCAGGTCAACGAAGCGATTGAAGCTTCGCTAAAAAATCTCGGTGGAATTGATGTCTTGATCAACAATGCGTCAGTCCTGGGCGCCACCGCTCCCGTAGCCGAGCTGAACCCGCAGTCGTGGACGGAAGAGATCGGCGTCAATCTGACCGGCCCATTTTTGTGTTGCAAGGCCGTTTTGCCGGGAATGATAAAACAAAGGAGCGGCAAGATCATTAACATAACTTCGGTGGCCGGCCAGCGCGCCTATCCCTTGAGGTCTTCCTACGCGGTCTCCAAAGCGGGGCTGATCGCGCTGACGCGCACGCTTGCAGCGGAAGTCGGTTCGTACAATATCCGGGTAAACGCCATTGCGCCTGGCCCGGTTTCCGGAAACAGGATGAAACGGGTCATTGAAGAGCGCGCACGGAGCACAGGCCAATCGATCGCCGAAGTCGAGGCAAGTTATCTCCATGCTCTCGCGCTCGGAAGGATGGTCGAAGAGGGGGATGTGGCGCGAATGGCTTTGTTCCTGGCTTCCAAAGAGGGGGACAACATCACAGGTCAGGTATTCAACATCTGCTCAGGTTATAAACTCGAGTAAGGAGATTATGCATGCTGATCGAAGAACGCTATCAGAAGGGGCTCGAACTCCTGAAGCGTATGCTGGGAGAAAAGACGGCGGAAGAGACCCGGAGGAGATGGCAAAAGTTGTCGCCAGATTTTGAGCGTTATGTGCTTGAGTTTCTCTCCGGGGAAATCTGGTCGAGAAGCGGGCTTCCACTGAAAATCAAGAGCCTCTGTACAATCTCAGCCCTTGCCGCGCTGGGACGCGTCCAGGGACTCGAACTTAACATCAGGATGGCTCTAAATAATGGCGCGACACGTCAAGAGATCATTGAGACCCTGCTACAGATTGCTCCGTATGCCGGCTTTCCCGCTGCTTGGGAGGGCCTACAGATTGCCGAGAGAGTTTTTGAAAGCGCGGATGCCTCGTAGATGGAAGATCTAGGCTGGATTATTCACGGTGCGCAGCCACCGAGGAGCAAGCTCTCCGGTCGCGGGCAATGGGCATCTAAAAGTGGAGCTGGTTCAAACCGTTCAAGACGTTCAATCGCTGCGCTCCGGTCAACCGCTCCGCTCTGTTTTTTCAGACGTTTTGAACGGCTTAAACGGCTTGAACGTTTTGAACCAAGCGTATCCGCTCTTCGGTTTACAGTGTGTGAAGCTTTTCGCGCGTACGGTGAATAATCTAAAGTGAGTCCGCCGTTCCAATCTTATCCTAACCGGCGCAAGTCCTGCGCGAGTTCGACGAGATGGCCGTCGGGGTCGCGGACATAAGCTGTCCGTTGTCCCCAGAACCGATCTATCGGCGGCACGACCGCTGGAGCACCACGTGCAACCAACTCGTTAAACGCCGCATCGACGTCAGCCACTTTAAAGCCGATCTCAAAGCCCGGCGCGTTTGCCGCCGGCGCATCTAACGAGATGCTCAAGGTTTGGGCCATGGCGCTTCGAGTATAGAGGGCAAGCCGCGTAGCGCCTGTATCAAGCTGCGCATAATCTCCGGAGCGATGTCCGAGCCGGAGCCCCAGGACTCTCGTGTAGAAGTGCAGCGCTCGATCCAGGTCTTCCACGATCAAAACTAGATAGTCAGGCGAAGTCAATTCCATAAATGCGCTCGCAGTTTGGCTATTCACAACCTGTAGACCGATGTTGTCCTTATTGCTCGTTTTGGGGCAAGCGTCAATCCACGGCTCACCGCGTTAAAAAAAAGGCTAATGATAAATCTGGATTCAGCTGTTCAATTGTATGACTTGTGCTGGGGGAGGCGTGAGCCTGAAGCAGCGAACGCTTAGACCCGTAATGTTTCAAAGTTTTTTTGTTACTTGGCACTTCGTTGGCGGCGTTGAGGACGCCGCTCATCGCACGGATGTTCGCAACTGCGGTCAGAGGCACAGGCCTGTCGCGTTCGCTACGGAAGGCTTGCGGCGTGTCCTGTGCTTCGCCTTCAACCGGGGATTCCTGGATAAAATCGGCTGTAGCTTGACAGAGACTAAAAATAATTTCAGTATCAGGCCAGGAATCCCACCGTAATCAGGGCTAAAAAAGACCGCCAATTTCTGGCCTTTGGGGCAGCTCTGGAAATAACGTGGCCGCAATACCACCGATCAAGTGTTACTGCACAATAGCCGAAGACAAGATCGTTTTCTGTCCGCTTCACCGGGAGGCAGAAACGATGCTAGCCATGTGCGAGTACCTAAGAAAGTTCCTCGCAAGTGTCAAGGTGGCCGATCCGAGCGATGAGAATCTGATTAGAGAAGTCATATTGCCTTGCGTCGATGGAGCGATTGCTGCGGCGACGGCGAAAAAGAGTTAGCAACCTCATATAATGGTACCTACCGTTTGGGGCCAGCTTGCGTGAAACCAAAGGGAGATGCGAAGGGTTTTCGGTATTGACGGGAAGCGGATTTGTCTCAGCGCAACTACGTAACATCTCGCCGAGCGCATTTGATCTACTACCAGCGTGCTGAAACCTTCGCGAGCCCTTTATCACTGAGACGATCAAAGCCTGCGCTGAATTGGCGAGCAGGGCGGCGGTTCGCTGATGCGTTGCTAACCTAAGAGGAGTGCGGTCTTTGCCTAAACCCGATTGATGATGTTCTAATCCGTGAAAATATTGCTCGACATTTCGCCGAAACACTATGACCGTTTGCTGAGTGAGTTTAGCGAAGTGTCCCGCATGTATGCTATTCTTAAAAACGGCCTGGTAATTCATCATACTGAAGCAGGTAATGTGTTTAAGACTGTTGAAATTCTCTGCGAGAAATTTCATGCACGAATGATTCTCGCCGTTGCTGAGTTGGTTTGCCCTGAAGCCGCAGCTAAGATCGAAGAGGCGATCGGAGTTTCGCGCATTTTGCACTGAGTTTAGAGACTGTCTCAGGACGGTCGGCCGCCGGCGCTCCGCCGCAAGAGGCGAAAATAACATGACCGCAAGGACGGGCGTGGGTGGCTAAACGTTCGCCGGCCAGAACTCCAATCCGCAAACAAGCCTCGTACAAGGAGAACAAGTGTGAAGCAGGACGCACGAAAAAATTGGCATAGGCGCAAGAGACAAAAGAGGCGCCTTGCTATGAGGAAATACATGGCGGCGAAGAAATCAACGGTGGCGGTAACGTGAAAATCAGAGATTAGGAAAGGCATATCTGTGGGCTGTTTTTGACCGGTTCATCGCTTTGTTAATCTCATGGCGCACGCACGCCTTGGAAAGATCCGCGGCCTGGTGCGTTTCGAATCTTCGGCAAGATAGCATCCGGTCGTTCCGAAAACTCAAAAATCGAGGTCGGCTCAAGGCGTCGTTTTCACGCTCGGTTGAGAAAAACCACATAGAAGGCTGATCGGGTTCCAATAGTTGCGAAGCTAGGTTCTGAGACGTATGGCGTGTCCGATGCGTTTTCGAAAGTCTTCCCGCTGTCGCTTTCTCATCGACGCGACGCGCAAATCTTACCCGATTTAGTCGATGGAGATTTAGTTTCAATCCTGCGTCGCGGCGACTCAGAGTTGTTGTCTAATGTTAAAGCGCGACCGGTCCTGGAACTTCGATAGAACTCTTTAGATTACCTAGAACGTTCTGAAACTGACAAATTACCCGAAAGCTCGAGTTGTCATGTTTTGTCGAAGGGATGCCGGTCTCAGGAAAGGCAATAAAGCTGTAATTTACTGATTCGATGAAACTTTTACTGTGAAATATTTAGGCAATCCGGTTTGCGTATGCTTTGGACAGCCGGCATTACCAGGTGACCGAACAACTTATCCACAGGCTTGTCCACAGCTTTTGTGGAAAATGTAACTTACCGTCGAGAGAACCACCCGAAAGCGGTTGATCAACTACTAAGGAGTTAGTTCCCTAGTTAGTAGACATAGACAAACAAGGGGCGAGCCGTGGAAAGTGCGGTCATCCGAATCCAAAGGAAGCGTTTAGGCCCGGGCTGCTGGAAATCACCACCTCTGGAGCGGATCGGGTGGGGCCTACAAGGCTCAGGCCTGTTGCCCGCGCTTGGAAGGGCTCATCCCTGGTCCTGAAACAGAAGTGTCTACATACTTATGAGAACTCCTTAATAAGTATTGGTGATGCGAGGACGCGATAATAAATGAAAATGATTCGGTATCATTGAAAAGACAAACATTCTATCTGCCTCAGTGGCCCCTCGAAGGGTAAGAAAGGTGATCGTGGATCGTGAACGGTGAGATTTCGAGGTAATTTCACGGTTTCAGCCGCCCTTCGGTTTTTAGTTCCCGCTGCGCCTGTTTCAAAACCCGGTCGTCGATGACTTTGTCCAACGTAAACTTCCTATCGACGACGCCGCTGCGAATATCTTCGTCGAGCATGATTTGAATGCCGTCCAACGCGACGGAGAGGTCTACAGCGTAGCCCGGGCTGAACAGATCGTAGGATCGGTTCACGACATCCGGTTCACCTTTGAGTCCGGAGCTAAAACCAATCTTAATCGCGTCCTGTTTGTTGTATCTTGCGAACTGCATTCCCAAGATCACCGCTTTGAGAAACCGCTTGGTGGTCTCCGGGTATTTTTGCAAAACTTCGCCACGGGTGACGAAAACGCTCTGCGGGATTCTCAAAGCTTCGTTCAGATTTACGATCATCGGATGACCCTTGTCGAGCAATCTTACGGTATCTTCGGCGGAAAACGGCGCAGCGGCGATCAAGCCTCGCTCCAGGGCGATAGCCCGAAGTGCCGTTCCTCCAATGGCGCGCAAGGTCACATCTTTGTCGGGGTCGAGGTTGTTTCTCTTGAGATAGATTCTGATAGCGAAATCGGAAAAAGCGCCCGCTCCGGTAACGCCGATGATTTTCCCACGTAGCTCTTCGACATTTTTAGCTTCCTTGCTGCCGAGAAGGGTGTAATTTGTATAGTTGGATTGAGAGGCGATGATGTGGATGTCCAGCCCCTTGGCGCGGCTGCGAATAGGCGCTTGGGCGCCGCCGACGCTGGCATAGTCGACATCACCCGAGATTAACGCTGCCAACGCCGTCGGACCGCCACGGACAAAGATCGGTTCTACGGTAAGGCCTTGATCTTTAAAGAAGCCTTTGGTTATCGCGACGCGAAACGGCAGCTGATTGTTCCAGGAAAGGCTGACGAAGACGATACGGAGGGTTTTTTTCTCCTGCCCAGAAGCCAAACCGGCTGACAAAAGAGAAAGAACCAGGATCAAAACAATCGAAGCGTGCTTGGCAATATTGTGTTGGCTCATGAGGTGCTAACCGTTACTTAGTCGAAGCGCTGTTTAGGTTCAAGACGGTGACTTATTAAGTCGGTTTTTGCAGATCCGTATTCCACCATGCTTTTCCATTTTTTTCGGTCGAAACAGCAGCGACACATAAAGCTTATCAAGTTAGTTCGGAAAGCTCTATTTCGGCCGCGGCTCCCGCAGCGATGCATCGGGTTGCTGGAGTGCTCCGCGCCGGAGAAGGCGCACGGCGCGCGTCAAGCTCCGGGCCGCATTGCGCACTTCTTCCTGAAAGTCTTTGTCCTCATCCAGCTCATCATGGCTGATTGCGTACGGCTTATAGTAGCCTACGTAGCCGTCGACCAGAGCGGCATGCCCCGCAGCTATTAATCCCATGTCCGTTAGCCAATCTGTAAGACTGCGTCTGAGGGTTTCCGCGCCCTCTGCATCCCCGTGCACGACGACCGAGAAAACCCGTCCGGCAAGATGACGCGGGTAATACCAGCCTTTAAGTTCCACTTCTTTGGCTCGTTGAGGATCTTTGCCGCTCGTCAAAGTAGGATCCGGATTGCCCCCGTCGGCACAGACCAAGCGGTCGATCATTAGCTTCAGCGAGCTGGGCGCTTGGTACCAGTGGACCGGGCATAGGATCATCACTCCATGCGCTGCAACCCAACGCGGATAAATTTCCGCCATCCAATCGTTGACCTGTCCCATGGCATGGTTGGGATAGCAGGAGCAGGGCCAGTTGCACAACGGCATCGCTGTCGAGACGCAGGCCTTACATGGATAAATGATTCGACCATATTCCGACGCAAGCCGACTCAGGTCGAGAAAGTCCACCTCGAAACCCTTGCTTCCCGAGATAATTCTTTCGGCCATCTTGGCCAGACGAAAGGTTTTTGACATTTCTCCCGGACAGGTTTGGTCGCTACGGGTGGAGCCGTTGATGACGAGAATGCGTGAATTGGATTTGTGGTTTTTTTGACGGCGCTCCGCCTGTTGGATGGCTTTGCGGGTTTCGAGCCATTCCATCGGCAACGGAAATTTCGGATCGCTAAAGCCACGTCCTGCCGGGCGCTTGCGCGGGTTTTTGTGATACTCGGTGTAATTTTTCCACGCCACGGAAATGACTTTTTCGATTTCCGGAGCAACCGCTGTGAAAGTTGGATCATAGAATCGCTGGCGGACGCGTTTTGAAAATTCCTCCTTCGTTAACTGGACGCTCGGCATCCCCTTGCGAACCTTTGGTTTTGGCATAGTTCCTCCTGAATAGTATGTCACAATTGAGCACAGCTCAGAGCCTGTTCATTGAGGCGGCCAGCAAAATAGTGGATTGTCATTGAAGAATTTTCCGTTCATGCTGAATTCTCTTCTGCACGTCGAACAGTGCACACCTATTTGAACATTGAGTCCGCTCTTTCTATACTTTTTCTTGGATAGAGGGTAAAGGAAAGAGATGCCTTCTCTGAAGATCGCCACCTGGAACGTTAACGGGATTCGCGCCCGCGAGGCTCAGCTTCTCGAGTGGGTCGAGCGCGAGCGGCCCGATGTCGTTTGCTTACAGGAGCTCAAATCGACAGCGGCCCAGGTACCACCCTCGCTCTGCGAGCTACAGGGATATCAATGCTATTGGCACGGCACGCGCGCCTATTCAGGAGTCGGCCTCCATATCAGGAGGGACGCGTTTCCTGAGCAACCGCGCTTTCTGCACCCACCCTTTGACTATGAGACCCGCATCGTCGCTGCGCAGATCGGTGATCTGAGTTTCGTCTCCGTCTATGTTCCCAACGGGGGCAAGGATTTTCCTGCCAAAATGCAATTTCTGGGCGAGATGGAGCGCTACGTCGCGGAAATTCATGCGAGCGGCCGACGACTGGTTCTTTGTGGAGACATCAATATCGCCCGCACCGAGCGCGACGTTCACCCCAAGGAGCGCAATCCAGCGCTCGTGGGACAGCGGCCGGAAGAGCGAGAGACACTCGAGCGCATTTTGGCTCAGGGACTCGTAGATGTCGGGCGCGCGCTGGATCCCGATAACGAGAACCTTTTTACCTGGTGGGCACCCTGGCGCAACCTGCGCCAGCGCAACATCGGTTGGCGGCTCGATTACGTTATGGCGAGTGAATCTTTGGCTTCGAAGGCGGCGCAGTGTGCGGTCTACCGTGATGTTGGAACGAGCGACCATGCGCCCGTAGTGGCCGTGTTCGACGTGAATTAAGCGCGAGGCTCAGTCATGAAGAAGTCGCATTCACAATCTTCGGATCTCAGTAAATTCGGCAGGCTCGCCGAATACAACCGGCGGCGGCGCTTCGATGTCACCCCGGAACCCGCTGGCAAAATGCGACGGACGAAAAAAAAGGAACTGGAGTTTGTCATCCAGAAGCACCGTGCAACCAGTCTCCACTACGATTTTCGCCTGGAGCATGACGGCGTCATGCTCTCCTGGGCCGTTCCCAAGGGGCCATCCCTCGATCCCGCAAATCGGCGCTTCGCCATGCAGACCGAAGACCATCCCATCGAGTATAACCGATTCGAAGGGGTGATCCCGGAAGGAGAGTATGGTGGCGGAACCGTGATGATCTGGGATCGCGGCACGTGGGAGCCCGAAGTGGAAGATGTCGATCGCGCGTTGGCGAAAGGAGACCTCAAGTTTACACTGCACGGCCAAAAGCTCCGCGGCTCGTGGGTGTTGGTGCGGATGCGCGAGCGGCAATGGCTTTTGATCAAGCACCGCGACAAAGCTGCTTCAACAATCGACATCACCGCGACCAAGCCACGCTCGGCCGTTTCTCGTCGTACTCTGGCAGCCATCGCCCGCAGCGCCGGCGCTAGCCCACGACAGTTAGCCCAAGCCAAGGGAGCCGATGCTTCGTCGACCAGCCCTTCTGGCTAGCCTTCTATCGTTACCTCTTGGCTGAGCCGTATCGTGGACCAACCCGCAACCGGATGAAAGGTCCCACGATGCATCGTTGATCGTAAAAAAAACTCTTTCAGAACGTGGCGAATATTTTCAAACAACCGTGTGACGACGGCGTCGTTTTATCAAGCCCTGCCGCCATTCCATGCACACAGGAAGCGGAGCCATGGATCCTGGCCGCAACGATATTGGGATCAAGCATGGCTTTCATTGACGGGACCGCCGTCAATGTGGCACTACCCGCGTTGCAACAAGATTTTCGTGCCACGGTTCTGGACGTGCAATGGGTCGTTGAGTCGTATGCTCTTTTTCTCGCCGCGCTGCTTTTGGTCGGCGGTTCCATGGGAGATCGCTTTGGCAGACGGTTGGTCTTTTGCTGGGGCGTCGGTTTATTCGCAGCCGCATCGATCAGCTGCGGGTTAGCAGAGACCGTTAATCAACTGATCATCGCCCGCGGAGCGCAAGGAGTGAGCGGGGCGCTGCTTCTGCCGGGAAGCCTCGCCATCATCAGTGAGTCATTTGATGAAGAGCGGCGGGGGCGGGCCATCGGTACGTGGTCGGCGTTTACAGCCATTACCGCAGGTATCGGTCCGGTCATCGGCGGCTGGCTGATTGAACAGATTTCCTGGCGCGCGGTATTTTTTATCAACGTGCCTCTGGCGGTTGTGGTCCTGGCAATCTCTTTTTTGCGTGTGCCTGAGAGCCGGGATAACGCTGAAAGCAAAAGCTTGGACTGGTTGGGCGCAGGGCTTGGCACACTGGGGCTGGGAGCGCTCGTCTACGGTCTAATCGAGTCATCACGTTTGGGTTTCGGTCATCCTCTCGTAATCAGCACGCTGGTTGTTGGCGTACTCGCGCTAACAATCTTTCTGCTGTTCGAGTCGAATGCCCGAGAGCCGATGTTACCGCTGACATTGTTTCGTTCGCGCGATTTTAGCGGCGCCAATTTGATGACGTTTTTTCTATACACAGCGCTTGGTGGAAGTCTGTTCTTTGTTCCGCTCAACCTGATTCAGGTTCAAGGATATTCCGCGACAGCGGCGGGTGCCGCCTGGATCCCTTTAATTCTCATCTTGTTTTTCCTTTCCCGTTGGGCCGGAGGGCTGGTGCGAACGCACCGCGCGAAATGGCCGCTGGTAGCCGGCCCGACCATTGCGGCTTTAGGATACGCGCTATTCACATTCCTCGGCATCGGCGGCAGCTACTGGACCACTTTTTTTCCACCGGTGGTGGTGCTGGGTTTAGGGATGGCGGTGAGCGTTGCGCCCCTGACGACAACGGTAATGAACGCGGTGCCGAAAAATAGGGCCGGCATCGCCTCCGGTATCAACAATGCCGTTTCACGTATTGGCGGGCTCCTCGGCATTGCGGTGTTGGGCATTGTGGTTTTGCACGCATTCAACCGTGAGCTGGATCAACGTTTGGCGCGGCTGGATATCGCTCCTGAAATCCGGCGGTTCATTGATGACCAACGCGTTCGGCTTGCTGGAGCGGAACTGCTCCGTGACACAGACGACCAGACCCAGCTGGCGGTTAGGAAAGAGATCAATGAATCGTTTGTCGTCGGATTTCGAGCGGTGATGATGACGGCAGCCGGCCTAGCTCTGATCAGCGCACTATGCGCATTGATCATGATTGGATAAATCTCTGGATACCTTACCGATCTCGATCCGTTAGCTGTAAAACGAAATCTTCGAGAGGCGGCTCAGGGCGCAATCGTCAGTGCCAGTATTTTCCGGCACCGCACCTACGCAGTGAGCGCAGCTGCTATCCGGTTCTATGCAGGAAAGCGAAACCGACGATGATGTCGAGTCTCAGTGGTATACTCGAGAAAGTCTGATTGCTTTTTCGATCTGCGGCACGGCTTGTGGGGAAAGATTCGCCGCAAGAGAACGAAGCATTCTGGCGTGAAACTTCTCGCAAAGGATCTCAATCATCTTGGAGCCTGGGTCCGCTTGGGCGGGGTTAATGACCACGCCGTTTTTGAGGACGCCGTACAAAGAAGACTTTTCGGAAACCCCACTCAGCAGGCGATCATAGTGTTCATGTGAAATCTTAAGCAGTATCTTCATAGGCCCACGTTAGATTATTCCATTGTTGGAAATCAAGGGAAAAAAATGGCAGTTAAGGCCGCAATCGCAGAAAAAACGACAATTACAGCCTAGTAGTTGTTGGTTCCGAACAATCTATATGTAGCTTTCGGAGGCCGAGAGAAGGGAAGGTATAAACTCGCGGTTCATTTTTCTGGCGAGCATTTGGCTTTTATGGTGGCGCTAATCTGCGAGTATTTTCTTTACTCGATCAATAACCTCCCGAGGCTGGTCCATTATTTCTTTCAGCAGAGCTTGGAGATTCTCTCCGGGCGTGTGTTCCATGTCCATCTGGCCTTTTTTCGCCTCCTCAATAAGTCCGGGATCTCTCATTGCTTTAGCGTAAGCGTCACGAAGAGTTTTCACTCGATCGGGTGAAGTTCCGGGAGCGGCGACCATAGGACGACCGAGGTCTCCGCTGGCGAGAATTACACGCGTCAGTTGGCGCCCCACATCGGGAGTCTTGTATTGATCCATCAACTCAAAAAGCGTAGGCGTATCGGCCAGTCGTGGGTCCCGTTTTGGCCCACCTTGGAGGATATGCCGGTCAAAACCGTTCTTGTGCCAGGTATCAAACGGTTCGCGACCGAAGTGTGGCGGGATATCCATGCCACGGCACACGATCTCGCCGCGCTCCACCGCCACATCGACCTCACTACCTCCTTGGTAGCCGGTCACCGTCTGCAGCTTGGCCTTCAAATTTTCTTCCATCAGTTTGGCCAACAGATAACCGGTGCTGGCGGTTCCCGTTGCTCCACACTTGGGTGGTTCACTGGCTTTGATGATATCCGCGACAGATTTATAGGGAGCATCGGCTCGAAAATAGAGCATGATCGGAGCTTTTTCCTGGGTGCCGATCCATTCGAATTTGCGCACATCGAATTGGACTTCCTTACGTTCAACCATTTGATCCAGATACAAGCTGTTGATGGGCACGAGCAATGTTAATCCATCACCTTTGGCGACGTTGTAGACGTAGTTCGCTGCAATTACCGAGCTGGCGCCCGGCATATTCTGTATGATCATCTCCGGATTACCCGGAATGTATTTCGGCATATAGCGGGCCAACAAGCGGGCCCAGCGATCGTAAAAGCCCCCGGGCGTAAAGCCCACCACGACGCGAATGGTTTTGCCCTGATAGAAGGGTTGCGTCTGGGCGCTCGCTGACGGCACCGCCTGGAACGGTACGCCGGCGAGGGAGATTCCGAGAGCAACAGTAAAAATCAAGAAACCTCTCTGCCACATCGCCAACCTCCTTGCGAGATGTTCAGGGCTTCTTTACAACAGCGAGAGACAAAAACACAACGGCGTCCAAAAATCCTAAGTGGAAAGCCTCCAGCCTGTCAGAATTACAGATTCTTACGTCTTAAATGTTTATTGGACCCCGCTTCAACAACGTCTATCGTATGAAACGGCGAAATGAATTGACAATAAAAAGGGCAGAGCGAGCATGGACTTAAAAGCCAGATTGCTGCAGCTCCACTTGCAGCTAGTCAAGAAAAAAAACCTGGTCCTATTATGGGGCGTCGGCTACCACGGGCCTAGGATAGCAATACGGGTTCGTGCGATGCTGCAGCGACCTTGGCTAGTCGTGAGCTCGTCGGCGTGATCGAGGCGCGATTGTGGCTTCCACCATCAACTACTTCTCAGTTCTTCGCTCCGGATCGGCAATTTTCGAATGCGTTTGCCAGTGCCGGCGAAGATTGCGTTACATACGGCCGGCGCAAGCGGCGGCACACCGGGTTCTCCTACGCCACCGGCCGGCTCTTTGCTCGGCACGATATGGACCTCAACCATTGGCATCTCATTCATTCTCAGCATCGGATAGTCGTTGAAGTTGCTTTGCTGCACGCGTCCCTTGTCAATGGTAATGACACCGTGCAAGGCCGCCGTCAAACCCCAGACGATGCTGCCTTCGACCTGTGCTTTCACCGTGTCGGGGTTAACGAAGGTTCCACAGTCGATGGCGCAGACGACGCGATGAACCCGCACCTTGCCGTCCTTTTCGATGGAGACTTCGGCGACCTCGGCAGCGTAGCTGCCATAGGAAAACGCAACCGCAATGCCGCGGAAGCGGCCCTGCGGCAGCGGCTTTCCCCAATCGCCTTTCTCCGCGGCCAACTCCAGCACGCCTTTATGGCGCGCCGCCTTGTTAAGCAGGTCACGCCGGAACTCGAAGGGATCGTTTTTCGCGGCGGCCGCCAGTTCGTCCATGAAAGACTCAGTGATGAATGCGTTTTGCGACGCGCCCACGGAACGCCAGAAGCCGACGGGAATACCGAGGTCTTTGTAAATGTATTCCACCTGCAGGTTGGGAATTGCGTAGGGAAGATTGGCCGCGCCTTCGGTCATCAAAGGGTCGATGCCGTCCTTCAACGGCCGCCCATGCTGCACACCGATGGAGGGAGCGACGATCCGGTGCAGCCAGGCCACGGGCGTTCCGCGCTCATCGAGGGCGGCGCGAAAAACGTTGTAGGTTGCCGGTCGATAGTGACCATGGCGCACGTCATCTTCCCTCGACCAAATGACCTTGACCGGACGGTCGACTGCCTTCGACGTCTCGACGGCGTCAGCAACGAAATCCTGTTCGCCGCGCCGCCCGAAGCCGCCGCCCAAGAGCATGGTGTTGACCGTGACGGCCTCCTGCGGAAATCCGGAGATGCGCATGGCGGTTCGCTGCGTGCCGGTCTGGTTTTGGGTTCCCACCCAGACTTCACAGCTATCTTTCCTGACATGGGCGGTGCAGTTCATGGGCTCCATCGTGGCGTGGGCGAGAAAAGGCACTTCGTAAACCGCATCCATGGTTTTGCCGGCGTTGGCAAGCGTGCTTACCGCATCGCCTTCCTTGCGTGCCGCCGGTCCGGACTGTTTTGCAGTCTCGGCGTAGATTCGAGTGATCTCGGCGCTGGTCAGTTGGGCGTTCGGCCCTTCGTCATAGGTGACCTTGAGCGCCTCGCGGCCTTTTTTGGCCGCCCAATAACTGTCGGCGATAACCGCAACTCCAGAGCTGATTTGCACCACTTGGCGCACGCCTTTGACCGCTTTAGCCTGGGTGGCATCGTAGCTCGCCACTTTCCCGCCAAAAACGGGGCAGCGCTGAACAGTCGCGATCAGCATGCCGGGAACCTTGACGTCAATGCCGTAGATGCCGCGTCCGGTTACCTTCTCGGGCGTATCCAGGCGCGCTACAGCCTGACCGATGAAACGAAACTGCTCGGGGGATTTGAGCTTAGGCTCTTTGGGGACGGGGAGGGCTGCAGCTTTATCTGCGAGCTGGCCGTAACCGAGCTTTCTGCCGGAGGGTCGATGGGTCACCACGCTTTGTTCCGCAGTACATTCCTCTATTGGCACATTCCATTCTTTGGCCGCTGCCGCAACCAACATCTCTCTGGCGGCTGCGCCCGCCTGGCGCCAGAGGGTCAACATATTGCGAATGCTCCGGCTGCCGTTGGTGGATTGCTCTCCGCCGCGCATCGGATCCCCATAGGCTGGATTCGCCGGCGCCTGCTCGATCCGGACTTTCGACCACTCGGCTTCCAATTCATCGGCGATGATCATGGGGATCGCCGTCATGATGCCCTGTCCCATCTCCGACTGGCCGACGATCACGGTCACGGTGCCGTCTCTGGCGATGCGTACCCAGGAATTGAGCGTCGCTTGTTCTGATCGCGGGGTTGCGGCTACGGCCCATCCACTGGAGATCGGGGTATGAAAACCCAGTAACAAGCCGCCGCTCGCTGCGACGCCTGCTTTGAGAAAACCACGCCGGCTCAGATTAACGATAGGGTTCATTTCGCACCTCCCTTCGCCAGCGTACCCGCGGCGCGGTGAATGGCGCGGCGGATACGCTGGTAGGTGCCGCAGCGGCAGATATTGCCTGACATCGCTGCATCGATATCGGCATCCGTGGGCTTGGGCTTTGCTGCGAGCATGGCAGCGGCTGACATGATCTGCCCCGATTGACAATAGCCGCACTGGGGAACCTCTTCGGCAATCCAGGCTTTCTGCAGCGGATGATTGCCGTCCGGCGACAATCCTTCGATGGTGGTAATTCTCTTTCCTTTGACGGCACCAATCTGCGTGATGCAAGAACGGATCGGTTGACCCTCGAGATGGACGGTGCAGGCGCCGCACTGCGCGATGCCGCAGCCGAACTTCGTGCCGGTCAAGCTGAGATTTTCACGAAGCACCCAGAGCAGGGGTGTGTCGGAATCGACGTCTACTTGGTGCCTTTTGCCGTTCACGATGATGGGGATCATGGGTCCCTCCTTATTAAGTGAACGTGAAGGAAGCGTGCGGGTCGTGAACCCACGGAAGTCTCCATGGACTGAGACCCGTTTTGCCTCCTCAGCCCAGTGTAACCCAGATTTCTATTTAGTCTACGGCTTTTCTTGGGTGCGATTTGAACGTTAGGCACAGCGCCGCTTATCCCAACAGCAGCTGGGAAAGTGGCCGAATATCTTCCAAAGTCTCCAGTCGGTCCAAGTCATCCAGGACGCGCTGCGTCGCGCTTTCGCTGAGAGCCTGGCGCGCGCAATCCGTAAATTTGCCTTTGAGTTCCTCTGCGGTCATCGGAATTTCGGGCCCGCCCTTTGAATGCTGAACTTCGCGCGAATAGGTCTGACCGTTTTTCAAACGCAAAGTTACCCTACAAGGCCGGCTTCCTAAACCGGTGGACGGAAGATTGTTGTCCAGCCTCATTTGGATTCTTTCCGCCAGTTTCAACACATTCGGATCCCGCACGGCTGAATCGGTGAAAGCATCGATAAAGACCCGGCCATCAATGAATGCCCGGGCCAAAAGATAGGGCATGCAGAACTTACCCTGAATTCCGTTTTGGGGGACCTTGAAAATGATTCTCTCGTAGGTGTGCCGCATGACATCGACGTCGATCGATTCAACCATCTCGGCGGTGATGCCATGTTTCGCTCTGAATTCCAATACGGTGTCAATGGCTTGATGCGTGAGACCGCCGCAGGGGTAAGGCTTTATTCTGATGCCATCGCTTTCCAGCGCATAGGACCGTCCCAGTTCTTCCACTGCTTCGGTGCGAATCGTCGTTTCGCCATGAAACACCTTATAGAATCCCATGCCCGCCTCGATAGCTTGTGCGTTTGCGGTGTAGCCGGATCGCGCGAGTTTGGCCGCCAGGACGCCATTTCTTGCCCCTAGCCCCACATGCAAAGGTTTAGTCATGGTGCCAAAGTTACTCACAACTCCACTCGCCATGGATGCCGCTATGCCCAGCGCCATCTCGATTTTAGAGGCATCGAGTCCGAGCAGCTTGGCGCATCCTGCGGCGGCGCCGAAAGAGCCGATAGTGCTTGGCGCGTGCCAGCCGTCGTGCTTGCTGTCGCGGAGCGAATAGGCGAGTTTCCCTGTGACCTCGAAGCCTGTCGTATAGGCCTCGAGAAGCTGGCGGCCGCTGGCACCCAGCGATTCACCCATGGCGAAAATCGCCGGGATGATCGGCGCCGTCGGCTGGCCCATGAGCGTAAAGCTATGATCGAAGTCCATAGCATGGGCGGCAGTGCCGTTGGCGAATGCCGCTTGAAGCGCTGAAGATTTGAATCCCTGGCCAATGACCGTTGCCTCCTCCTTGGCGCCTTCCTGCCGCGCGATTTCAGCACAGATTTTGGCGTCCTCTTCTTTGCTGCCGGCAAGCGCGACGCCGAGGCAATCCCGCACCGCGAGCTTCGCAGTCTCTAACGCTTTCGCCGGGATCTTTTCGAACTGCGACTCCGCTACGAACCGGGCAATCTTTGCGGTGATCTCCATTATTCCCTCCAGCGTTTATTTTACCTACCGACCTAAGGATGATTGGTCGGGCAATTCGTTGCTATTTTTGATCGGGCTTCTTGTATCGTGCCTGGGGAACGATTTCGGCAACTGTGCCGCCGGGCGCGCGGAATTTGACCGGTACGACTCCTGGATCGCTGATAATTTCGCAGCCTAATTTGTTGATCTCCGCCACCGCCTGGTCAAAATTTTCAACCTCAATGGCAAAGTGGTGAATGCAAGGTCCTGTTCCCGAGGCCAGCGATTCTGCGGATTCCTCGCTATCATATTTGATCAGCGCCAGGTCAATAGTGCCGTCACTTAAATGACGCGAGGTGTGGTCCCTGACTTTACTGGTTTCCACAGGCTGGAACCCGAAGACTTTCTCGTAAAACGCTGTGGTTTTTTCCAGATCATCCACTTTTAGCGCGATATGAACGATGCGTGCCATGTGTCCTCCTTTAGGTTTTTCCAGAAACTCGGTTTACGTCGCTTTTGGCAGGAGAGTGAATGCTCCTTTTTATTAAACCTAGTTAAAGGATGTCAAACTCACTTCTTGCCGGATAGATGCTCGAGACCCCATTCGTGCAGCCCATCAATAATCGGCTTCAGCGTTTTTCCCGACGCGGTCAGCGAATATTCTACCTTCGGCGGGACCTCCGGATAGATTTTGCGAGCGATAATCCCGTCGCGTTCAAGTTCCCGCAGATGCTGGGCGAGCATTTTCTCCGATATGCCGCTCAAGCGGCGGCGCAGCTCACCGAAGCGGCTCACGCCGGCGAGCAACTCTCGGAGAATCAAAAGTTTCCATTTCCCGCCGATGACACCGAGCGTAGTTTCTGCGGGACAATAGGCGTGTTTTCTACCGCGCGCCATACTTACCTTGGGGTTAGACCATTACTTCAAAGTGCGTACTTTACAAGCTCAAAGACGTGGTTACACTGTTTCTAACGATGAGCGCAAGCGAATCTCTTCCCGCGAGATCTCGGGGAAAAGGTTATTAGACGCGTGGGGCCTTGGAGTTCGCTTGCAGAAGGAGGCCACTATGAAGTCAGTACGAAGGCGCATCGAGAAGGTCATTCAGCCCCAACCAGTCGTCGAAGGGGCGGGCGTAAGGCTTAAGAGAAGTATCGGAACGCAAACTCTGGACTACCTCGATCCATTTCTCTTGTTGGATCACTTTGCTTCGACTGAGCGACACGATTATGAAGCGGGATTCCCCTTGCATCCACATCGAGGCATTGAAACTGTGACCTATGTTCTTTCGGGCATTGTGCACCACAAGGACACACTGGGCAACTCCGGAAGTATCGGTTCCGGCGACGTTCAATGGATGACTGCGGGGCGCGGCATCATGCATGAGGAAATGCCTCAGGTGCGCCCCGAGGGCACCGCGGGGTTTCAGTTGTGGGTCAATTTGCCAGCGCATCTAAAAATGACCGCGCCAAAGTACCAAAACATCCTCGCCGACGAGATCCCCGAGATCCGCAGAGAAAACGGCGTCCGGATTCGGGTGATCACGGGCGAAGTCGATGGTACGCGAGGTCCCGTGAGCGGAATTGCGGCAAATCCGACTTATCTGGACGTCTCCGTTCCGCCACACAGTAGCTTTACTCACCTTATTGCGAGCGGCAACACGGCGTTCGCTTACCTTTTTGAGGGCGAGGCTAAGTTTTTCGACGGTGATCAGGAAAAGGTCGTCAATCGGTCGCCGCAGCTGGTGGTTTGGGGAGAAGGCGACGCCGTTGAGATTGCGACCGGCGAAAGCCCGGCGCGCTTCTTGCTGGTCTCCGGCAAACCATTGCACGAATCCGTTGCGCGTTACGGTCCTTTCGTCATGAACACGCGGGAACAGATCGAAGAGACCTTGCGAGACCTGCGTCAGGGAACCTTCGTTTAGATAACTTTATCTGACCTGCCGATCTTCAGTCGTCTCTGGGGGGCAATAACCGCCGGTACTTGGTATGCGTTACCAACTAGCGACGGCGGCCGAAATTGCCTGTGAGACGGCGCGCCGCGCTAGCGAAAACGGTCCTCCCCTTCAATTCCTGCTTAACACCAGTTGCCGGGTTGTTCTGATCCGCAAGGATCAGCCCCGGCAGCCGGCGAAGCTTATTCTCTGGATCACGAGTCGCGCATCTCGACCCACTATTAAGTGAGAAAATACAAAAGGTGAAGTTGCGAGTGCTTGCCTGCATAAGTCCAAATGTGTAATCTCCTCACAATGCATCTCGGTGGCTTCAATGAAGAGTTTCTCTGCCAAAAAAGGAGGAATGAATCATGAGTGTAATCGGATGGATCATATTCGGGTTGATCGTTGGAATCATCGCGAAATTTCTTATGCCGGGGCGTGATCCGGGTGGTTTTATCATTACAACTTTACTCGGTATCGCTGGTGCTCTCGTGGGCGGATACTTGGGCCGCTTCCTGGGACTTTACAACGAAGGGGATCCGGTTGGATTCATAATGGCAGTCCTGGGGTCCATCGTATTACTCTTGATTTATCGAATGGCTTCGCGTCACGCATGAGATCTATTTCAATACGCACAAAATCATCGATTCAGGGCGAGTTAGGCGTGGTTGGTAGACCCGCCTCCGTGAGCTGACGTAGGCAACTCATAGTTGCGGCGTGCCATCCACGCTAAATTTGGGTTAGCTATTGCTCCGCCCCAGCCTTGTCGAAACCATCCGCTTGTGGATGGCTCGTGTTGCGTCCAGCGTGTTTCCGGCGTCGCACACCGATAGCGTGACTGTCGGTTACTCGTCGTTTGGCGGCGCCTTGCGAAAAAATGGGTTTTCGCGAATTGGTCGACTACGACCGGGTAGGTGTGGTTTATCCATATAATAATACCGTCACGATTTTTAGACAGACGCCAGCGAAAAAATCCCGAGTTAACGGATAAGCTTCTCAAAAGCCTGATCGAAGGCATCCATGTCTTCAAAACCAACAAACAAAAAACAATCGGGGTTTTGAAAAAATACATGCGCGGCGCAGGAGATGATATTCTCGAAGAGACCTATGAGTCCACGAAGGCGAGCTTGGAAACGGTACCGATTCCGTCTCTGGAGGTCGTCAAGACCGCGTTGGAAATACTTTCTTATCAGTGTCCGCAAGCAAAGCAGACCGATCCAAACTTGATTATCGATCCATCCTACGTCAAAAAGATTGAGCAAAGCGGGTTCATCGCGTCGCTGTACAAGAAATGAGAGCTAGTCACAGAACGGCAGAGACGCAGGCAAAGCGGTATTTCACCGCAGAGACGCAGAGTTCACAGAGAGCGGAGTATTTGTTAATCAATAACTCTTCATTCTGCGCCCTCAGTGCCTCCGCGGTGAGCAAACTATTTTCGGAAAGTGAGGTTTGCATATGTTAGACGGCAAATTGCGAATCGCCCCCACCTGTTATCATGTCCTTCATCAAGTGCCGGTGACGGCGGCTCACGAGATGAACTTTTTGTATGATGAAGGTCTCAAATTGGCCGATGGGTCCCCGGCGTACGAGATCTTGCACGATTCGATGGTTCCTTTTGGCCTGGAGAAACTTGGCATCTCCCAGGCGATGAAAGAGAAATCGGTGGACATCGCGCTGGACGTCCAATCGCGCACGGTGTTCTTTCAGCGCGCGCGCGGAGCCGACCTATACATTATCGCGGGATGGAGAAACCAGCACACGAACGTCTGGGTCGCGCCGCCGCATATAAAATCGCTGGCGGAGTTAAAGGGCAAGCGGGTGGGAATCAGCGACTTCAACAGCATTCGCCATTGGGCGATTCAGATTCAACTAAAAAAGGCGGGTCTGGACTTGGACCGTGATGTGGAGTGGGTGAGGATCGGAGTCGCCTCTCACCTGCACAAACAAGCAATCAGGAGCGGCCGAGTCGAGTGCGGGCCGGTGCCGACATGGGACGCAGAGGATCTTAAGAAAGAAGGGTGCAACGTGCTTGTCAGTCCGGCCGATCAGTATCCCGACGGACGGCCGGAAAGAATCATAGCCGCGACCGGCCGGATCCTCGAGGAGAAGCCCGATATGGTCAAGAGCTTTCTCAAGGCATTGATTCGTTCCTATTGGTTTGTCCGCGATATGCCGAAGAATTATGAATACATCACCAACTTAGAAAAGAGGCTCCGGTTTATCAGCCCCGACCCCGAAGAGAGGGTAATCAAGAATAATCCGTCGCGAACGGCGCGCGACTTGGAAGCGATGCCGTTTCCCATCGATGGGTTGGCGACGGGGTTTGAAGACATGCTTAAAGAAGAAGAAAAGCTCGGAGAGCTAAACTACAAAGTCCCGCCGATTAAAGAAGTCAGCGCGCAGGATCTGGTCACGGAGGCGTACCAGGAATTGATTCAACGAAAAGAACTCCAGGCGGAACATCAGCGCATGCGCGCTGTAGCCGAACGATGGGGCTATTAGATAGCTTTGAGAAGCTGAGATGCCTCGAAAAGCTCCATCGTCATGCCCGCGGAAGCGGGCATCCAGGCGATCTCGGCGGAATTAATTACGCACTGGGTTCCCGCTTTCGCGGGAACGACGCAAAAGGGAGAGTCATGATAGAAAACGTTAAAGGGTCAAAATCTATTCATTTTATCCTCACCATTCTTTTCTTAAACCTCTGTTGGGTTGTTTCCGCCCACTCTCAGTCGGGAAATTTTTTCGAAGGCAAGACGATCACTCTTTTTGCGGGTTCTTCGGCGGGAGGCGGAACGGATATCGCGACGCGACTGATTGCGCGGCATATGGAGCGGCACATGCCGGGGACGAGATTCATGGTGGTTAACAAGCCAGGCGCGGGCGGAATGATCGCGGCGAACGAGCTCTATAATGTCAGAAAACCAGACGGGCTGACCATGAGCACCATGAATACTGGGGCCCTTTTTGGAATTGCCACCGGTAATGACGCCTTGAAGTTTGACTTGCGAAAATTTATTTTTGTCGGTCAAGCTTTCGATGAAGCGCAGACAGTCTATATGCGCTCAACGACGACTTATACGAGCTTCGATTCAATTAGAAAAGCTAACAAGGAGGGCAAGCAACCCAAGATGGGGGCGCAATCGCTCGACCATACCAGTAATGTCGTGGTGAAGATCGTGGCAGAAATTTTGGGCTTGGAATTTCAGGTCATCCCCGGCTATCCAGGCACCCCGGAAATTTTGCTTGATATTGAACGGGGGGCTCTCGACGGCCGTTCGCAAGGAACCGGCTCTCTCTTGAGCACACGAAGAGCATGGATCGAGCAGCGATTTATCCGGCTGTTGGCTACTTCAAAGAACAAGCGCGACCCGCGCATACCCGAGGTCCAGACTATCGAAGAGCTGGCGCCTTCGGGAAAAAAGAATCTGCTGAGCGCATTATACGCCGCTGAGAATATTGGTCGATCCATTGTGTTACCCCCGGGGGTTCCCCCGGAACGAGTCAAAGTTCTCCGCGATGCCTTTGCGGCAATGACTCAAGATCCGCAATTTTTGAAAGAAGGCGAAAAAATCGGATTGGAAATCGGCTTGACCCGCGGTGAGGAATTGAACCGCGACATTGAAAGCACGGTCGGCGATAAAGAGATAATGGGGATTTATCGCAAGATCATGACCGCGCAGTGAAGATCGACGACTCTAATCCGACGGTTGTGTTGTTTTGAACTCCCTCGCCGTACTCATCGATTTCGGCAGCACTTATACAAAAGTCGTGGCCGTGGATCTCCGCACCGCCGAGGTGATCGGCAGAAGCCAGGCTGCATCCACGGTAAACACCGATGTGCGCGAGGGCCTCATTCAAGCTCTGGTCACGCTTCATGATGCGCACGCGCTGTTCGCCGAGCGGCCTACCGATCTAAAAGCATTGGACGACCAACTTGTGCTCGCGTCGAGCAGCGCCGCAGGCGGGTTGAGGATGGCCGTCATCGGCTTGGTTCCTGGTCTGACTGTGGAGGCCGCTAACACGGCAGCTCTCGGTGCCGGAGCCAAACTCGTTGAGTCTTGGTCGTTTAAGCTGCCGGAAAAAGCGTTGGGTGAGATCGAAGCGCAACGTCCGGATATGATCCTCCTCACTGGAGGTACGGATGGCGGTGACTCTGCCACGATTCTGCACAACGCGCGCTTGTTGGCGCGCTCCCGATTGTCGGTTCCAATTGTGATGGCGGGGAATCAGGTTGTATCCAGTGAAGTTTGCGACATCTTAACCAACGGCGGTAAGGAAGTTCGCCGCGCTGCTAACGTCATGCCGCGATCGGGACAGCTCGCCGTCGAAGATGCGCGCGAAGAGATTCGCAAACTGTTTATGGATCATATCACCCATGCAAAGGGCCTGGATGGACTCAGCGGGCTGGTCCCGGTGATTCTGCCGACGCCGATGGCTGTGCTTCAGGGCGCGCTGCTTGGCGCGCAAGGAACGGAAGTAGAAGAGGGCTGGGGCGACTTGCTGGTGGTGGACGTGGGCGGCGCCACCACCGACGTGCATTCCATCGGTTATGGCCAGCTTTCAGGTCCCCAAATGGTTGAACAGGGTCTACCGGAGGCGTATGCCAAGCGAACTGTCGAGGGGGACTTGGGTATCCGATTCAACGCCGGCACGCTTCGGGATCGAGTCGGCCTCGATGAGTTTGAGGAGGAGTTTCGCGCCGGATTTCCCGGGCTCCAAGTGTCTCGCGCGGAGCTTGCGAACTATATCGAGCAGATCAGTCAGGAGACCTCGTATGTTCCCCGCGAAGCTTGGCAGGGCGCGGTGGACGCGCAGCTAGCGCGGGTCGCAGTAGAGTTGGCTGTAGAACGTCACGTCGGCAAAAGAGAGAGAATCGTGACCCATCAAGGCGAGACTTGGGTGTACTACGGCAAAGATTTGACCGAGACAAAAATCTTGATCGGAACCGGCGGCGTGTTTATCTATAATTCGCATGTCTCGCACATTCTCTCGCCGGCCGTGGACTGCGATCATCGCTATGATGTTCTAAGACCAAAGAATCCGCGCCTGTTTGTTGACTCATCGTACCTTCTCTACGCCGTCGGACTCCTTGCCCAAAGTCAACCCGACGTGGCTGCGCGGCTATTCAAAAGAAACATGCGGGAATTAGGATAGTGTAGTGCCTCTTAAATGAAGGCACTTGTTCGACATGAAACTTGCGATCAGGAGACTTGACTCCCGCCAAGGCGCAAAGCACGCCAAGTTTCGGAGCGAAAAGATAAATTATCTTGAAAAAAAATGGTTATTATTATTTTCCGATCTTTGCGGCCTTGGCGTCTTTGCGGGAGATATTCCGAGTTTCAGTTCTGGCTCTGCCGCGCCAAAACATCCAACATGGTTATACACCGGATAAGCTATTTTGGTTTACAGGCTATAAAGCCTAGCGGCGTTCTCTCCCATAATTTTTGTCTTTAGCTCGTCGGAAAGATCCTTACGCTCCATCACTTCTTCGACGGTGTGCGGAAATTTGGAATCGCTGTGATTATAGTCAGTGGCGAAGATCAGCCGCTCCGGGCCAACAAACTCGGCCACGTAGGGCAACGTTCGCTCCTCCATCTCGAAGGCATAATACATTTGCCCGCTGCGCATGTATTCGCTGGGCGGTTTCTTCAGCCACGGCACGGTCGGTTGCAGAAACTCAAAGTGCTCATCGAGCCGTTCCATCCAGTACGGAACCCAGCCGGCGCCTGCTTCCATGAAGGCGACCTTGAGGCGCGGGAAGCGCTCCAGAAGTCCGCCGACGACAACACACAATACGGCGATCATCTGTTCAAACGGATGGGCCATGGCGTGGGTGTAAAACGGATGATCGAAACGTTCCGTTCCCGCGGGCACGCCGTCGCCCGCGCCGACGTGAATACACACCGGAACGTTGAGCCGCTCCGCCTCGGCAAAGAAAGGATAGAGATCGGGATCGTCGAGGTTTTTTCTCGACGCGGAAATGGGCGGTGCGGCCACGGCGACAAATTTGAGCTCTTCGACCGCGCGACGTAGTTCATTTACGGCTTCCACTGGATCCTGGATTGCTGTGAGTGCGACTCCCTTGAGCCGCCGCGGATCGGCGTTGCAATAGCTGGCCAGCCAGTTGTTATAGACTCGGGCGATAGCGCTGGCGAGGTCTTTGTCCTCCACGAAGGGCAAACTCAAGAACGGGGATGTTCCGAAGAGAACCGCGGTGTCGATGCCCTCAACGTCCATGTCCTTGAGACGCTGCATCGGATCTACCATGCCCGTCGTCGGTTGCGGGCTGCGGTTGCGCGGCGCACCGACGAAACTGCAACCTTTCCCCACCGGCTTGGGCGTCAATCTGCCATCGATCATAACAAAACTAAACCCCCGGTTGTCTTTCACTTCTCTTGGGGCACGAGAGCGGTAAGGCTCTTCCAGCAAATCTGCCCACGGGATTTGTTTCTCTTGTACGTGACCGTCAGCATCGATAATACGCATAGCCGTATTCTCCTTCTGATTCGTCGCTATGTCCGACGCTTTAGCCATACCAGATAAAGTCCGTTCTGCTCAAGGGAAGTGGTTTCAGCCATTTTTTCTTGACAACTTCTAAGCGGAAAGAATAGTTTTGGCTCATACCAAAGTTGGAGGACATATGAAGTCACTTACCGTTCTGATTTTGGGGGTGAGCCTGTTCTCGAGCGAGGCCGTAGTTGCGCAAGAAAAGCAGGTTTCAGCAAAGTTCAAAGATGCTGTCTCTTGCGACGAGGTCGGGGCGGCGAGTAAGCAGATGATGGGCAAGTCCGTCGGCGTTGAAGAATGCCGGATCATCTCCGAGGAAACCGTATTCAATATCAAGGGACATAAATTTCGCCGAGTCGAGATGCGTATTACGGGCACCGTCGACGGTTGGGCATCGACGCAAAAAGGACCGAGAGCGATTTATTTTACCGATGGTCCCGATTTTGTTTTCACCCAGTCAGGGCTCACGGGCCCGCGTGCGCGTGGAATCGCGAGGTACGAGGCTTCGACAGGTCATGGTATGACGATCTTCTACCCCGAGGATCCGCGACAGTGGAACGGAAAGCTCTATATCACTGCGCATGGAGCCGGCTCCTATGGTGCCATTGGTACGCTTAGACCGCGGGACCACACTGCTAAATTCAATCCCCTTCAAAACGTCAATAGATACGTAACCCTGATGATGGACAAAGGTTACGCGGTGGCGCATACGATGAGATCCTCCGACAGAACGAGAGGCGATGTCACCGTGACTTTAGAAGATGGTACGGTTCTGAAAAACAATCTCAGCTCTCACGCGGGTCTCATAACATCCTGGACGAAGTTGGTGCAAAACCTGATCTCAAAAAAGCTGGGCTCGATGCCGACGCGAACCTATTTTTACGGTCACTCCGCTGGTGGATTTCTCGGTCGACTGATCAATTATCAGCCGGGTGCTAACGCGGATGCGGATGGGAAGCCAATTTTTGACGGGTTTCTTTTGGACGATGCTGGTGGTGGGCTCTGGTTGCCTAAACTCGTGGTCAACAACAACGATACGTTGTTCATGTCGGACCAGGACCGCCAACGATTTATCAAGCAGATCGATATTACCCATGTCCTTTACGCCGGGGAGAGTGAAGACTTCTTGCAGAACAAGCGTGAGAACGCCCGGCTCTTGCGTGAGAAGGGACTGGCGGTAAAACATCGGATGTACGAGATCCGCGGCGTTAGTCACTTCGACGCCGGGCAGGTTTCACGGCCGGACTTAGTTTTTCAGACCCTTGATCTCACCGGAATTTTCGACGCACTGATAGAACGCATGGATTCATGGGTTGAAAAAGATGTGCCGCCGCCGGCGTCGAAATCGGATATGGTTGAATTGGGTAGCACGCACAAGAATGGCAACGACAAAAACTCCGCGGTGGCGCTGCCTGAGGTTGCCTGCCCGTTGGGAGTTTACTACATCTTCCCGCCAGGGGTAGACCCGGGCAGACGCGGTGGTCAGGAGACCGCGCTTGCTTCTTTTGACGGAGTTAATCTGGAGCCGTTGGATGGTCGCGGAGTGCTGGTAGACATGAACGGCAATGGCGTGCGCGACAAGCGGGAAACTGTGAGTCAGGCCTGGCAGAGGCTTGGGCTTTTAAAGCCGGGACAGAAACTAACTCAAACGGTTTACGCCAGTTGTGTTAACGCGGCGGCTTCAAAGCTTGTCAAAGAAGGCCTCCTACCGAAGAAAGTTGGTGAATTCTACATCGAGCAGGCAAACAAGGTTCGGCTGCCGGAACTAAGCCCGAGTAATTAGTTCTCACTGAAAAATTGCCCATTCGCCCTTCGACACAGCTCAGCACGAACGGGGAAGCCACAGACTGAATGAGTGTTCATGCTGAGCATCGTCGAAGCATTCTTAGAGTTTTTCGGTGAGAACTAACTAACTCAGCGCGCGCGGCTCGGAGTTATTAAGGAGTTCATTGGTTAGTAGACATAGACAACTGAGGGATGAGCCGTGGAAAGCGCGGGCATCTGAATCTAAAGAAAGCGTTCAGGCCCTGGCCGTCGGAATAACCACCCCTTGGAGCGGGTCGGGTGGGGCCTACAAGTCACAGACCTATTGCCCGCGCTTGGAAGGGCTCGTCCCTTGGTTCTGAAAACCGAAGTTGTCTAAATACTTATGAACTCCTTAATACTTAACCTCGCCGGGAAACAACTTCGACCCGTAGTCACGGTTGACCTCGCGGATCAGCGAGTTGTCATAAAATCTTTTCAGGTCCAATTCGGCGGCTCTCGGCACAGTGGATTGTTCGAGCACGACTTTAATAGCGTTCGGATCGACGGTCATATCTTTATTCCAGACCTTCACGCCTTCTTGATGGTTTTCCTCGAGAAGTTTAGGACCCGTGATCTTGGTGTATTGCGAGTTGATCTTCATGGCGAAAGCGGGGTCGTCGATGGCTCGTTTCACGCCATCGAGATAACCCATCAAAAAGATCTTCAGCGTGTTTGGATTTTTCTGCGCGAAGGAACGGGCGACGCCGGTACCGGGCCCGATGATACGAAATCCTTGTTCGTAGTAATCGATAATGATGGGAAAGCCTTTACTGCGCGCCATTTCGCTCTGTGGCGGCGTTACAATCAGCCCGTCAGCGTTTCCTAAAAGAAAAGTTGAAATGGCTTCGGGCGGACCCTTGTGGTAGAGGAGCTTGATGTCCTTGCCGATTTCCATGCCGCGCTCCTTGGCGCTTTTCCGCATGGCGATTTCACCAAAGGCGCCGACCGATGTTGTCGCGACCGACTTGCCGCGCAGACCTTCGAGTGTCGTCAATCCTTTCTGGCCAAACAAAACCAATGTGCTGCGATCGACGGAAGCGCCAATATAGATCAAGTCGGATCCGCCTATATTGGCATGGATGGTCGATGCGCCGCCCTGGTAAATGTCGACTTGGCCGGATAAGAGCGCCTGGGCAGAAGCTGTTGCGCTCAGCAGAGAGATGTTTAGGTTGACCCCCCGTTTCGAAAAATATCCAGCCTCATGCGCTACGAGCAACGGCAGATACAAAGGACCGTAAGCCGCGATGGCGACTTCGAGACGATTTCTTTCCGGCTTGGTATCGGCGGCGTCGGCTTTGACTGAGATGAGTAATAGACTGAGTAAGAGTACGAGCGATAAGGTCGGTCGAACTAGGTATCGTGTCATCATGCAAACGTCCCTTAGGGTTGATCTTCAATTTTACGTCTATTTGGCTGCAAGAATAGTAGTAAGCTTAGAGACAACTTCCGGCTTGAGCTTGAACAATTCGTCGACGATTTTCTTCACCTCGTCGCCGGTCAACGGGTTAACATCCAGGTTGGTCTTCTTGGTTTCAGCTAGGAACTCCGGGTCGGTGAGAGTGTTCATGAACGCGCTGCGAAGAATCTGAAGACGATCCTTCGGAGTGCGGGGCGCAGTGACATAGACCCGCACAATCGCCGCCGGGTCGATGGCTCCGGCTTTCAATAACTGACGCGCCTCCTCGCTCTTAGCCAGGTCCAGCGCCAGGGGCACGTTGGGAAGATCCGGGATTTTCTTTGCCGTTACCTGAAGCACCACGTTGACGTCGCGGGACTGGAATCCACTCGCCCAGTTTACTTTCATGGACTCCCACGCCCAGCAACTTCCTTGTAGTTCTCCCGCGTCTGCGGCCAACCGAATTTCCGCAGTGCCCTTATAGCCTTCGACCAACTGAATCGGGAGATCGAGGGTGGCTTTGAGGGCCCGCGCCACGTCACTGGTACTATTGCCTGGCCCCAGACCACCCAATTTGATGGGCGTTTTTGCTGTGAACCACTGGTCCATATTGGTAACGCCGCTCTCCTTGCGCAGTGCACATACCGTGCTGTCTTGAACCGGGACGCCGAGGTATTCCAACTCGCGCACATCGAAGTCGATGCCTTTCATTCCGAGCACTCGACCCAAGATCAACGCCCCGTTGAATATGCCGAAGGTAAGTCCGTCGGGTTTGGCGCTACTGTGCAGGTATTTGGCTGCAATCAGCGTTGCTCCTCCCGTCATATTCTCTACGATGATGGCAGGATTGCCGGGAATATGTTTGCCCATGTGCCGCGCCATCACGCGGCTGTAGGTATCGAATCCGCCTCCGGCACTTCCGCCGACGATGATGCGAACTGTCTTACCTTTGTAGAAGTCATCCGCTAAGAGAAGGCCGGACATTGAAAACCAGAAGCTAATGGCGAAAAGCCAGAGTCTAATCTTCATAACTCGCACCTCCCGAACTGGCTTGATACAGGGAACGACGGCTCGTTGTCAATGTATATTAACTTGCTGTCCGACCTTGACGTTCAAAGCTGTTTTCGAATAGTCTCCTCAATCGTTTTCGATTCCTGAAAAACGGAGGGTCTCCCATGGGCACGACACTTATGCTGGCTCTAACGGTTGTTATTGGATCGATCACGGCGCTTCCATCCTTGGTCTCGGCGGCGAGCGAGGAATTTTACCGTGGCAAGGTGATTCGGGTGGTTGTCGGTTTTTCCGCGGGCGGCGGGTTCGATACCTACGCCCGTGCGGTCAGCCGATACATGGGAAAATACATCCCAGGAAACCCAACTCTTGTCGTAGAAAACATGACGGGTGCCGGTAGCTTGATCGCCGCCAATCACGTCTACAAAGTAGCCAAGCCTGACGGTTTAACCGTCGGAGCATTCAATGGCAACCAGATCTTGAATCAACTTGTTGGCGCTCAGGGCATTGAGTTCGATGCGCGAAAGATGGGCTGGATCGGAGCACCCGGTTACAACCACGATCTTTGCGTTCTCAACCAAAAGGTCGGCATCACCGGTGCCGAACAGTGGCTCTCTTCAAAGACACCTCTCAAATTGGGTGGCAGCGCGCCCGGCACCCCCACGGATGATGGGCCGAAGGTTCTCAAGGAAGCGATCGGTCTGCCGATGCGCTTGATAACCGGCTACAAGGGCACCGCCGATATTCGGGTGGCGGTGGAGTCGGGTGAGGTGGATGGTATTTGCGGATTTTCTTGGGCGTCGATACGCGCGACCTGGCGCAAGGCGATAGAGTCAGGAGTGGTTATCGTCGTGCTCCAAAACGCGCCGAAGTCTGCTCCCGATCTGCAGAAAGTTCCCTTGGCCATCAGCTTTGCCAAAACAGATGAAGCGCGCCAACTGATCGAGGCGGGCATTCACCAGCCCAGCGCCCTCACCTATGCTTACTCATTGCCGCCGGGCACGCCTAAGGAACGCGTGCAGGTTCTCCGCCGCGCACTGCTAGAGACAGTGAAGGATCCGGACTTTTTGGCCGAAACCGGAAAGGCGAATCTGGAGATCGCACCGGCTTCAGGAGAAGAAATCGAGCACAATATTCGGGAGCTGTTCAAGACCGATCCCAAAGTTGTGGCGAAGCTCAAGGAAGTTTTGAAATGACGGCGAACATTGCCGCCGGCTTAGAGGATGGACTTTACCGATGGCCGCTCCTTCATCCTCTTGAGCCACGCACTTAGCCGGGGTAATGATGGCGTTGGAATGGCGCCGTAAGATTCCATTCTGAGAAATCGCGGCACCAGGTCGATATCCGTCAAGCTCAGCTCGCCCAGAAAATACGGTTTGTCGCCCAACGCTTCTTCAAGATACTGAAGCAGGTGACGAAGCGTTTGACGTTTTTCCTCGACCGTAACGGAATCGCGTTCCGATTCTTTCTTGAGCATTTCCCCACGCAGCACCCAGTACGGCTCATGTATATAGTTCAATCCGTAGTCGACCAAAACCCTTCCACGTCCACGCAGGTGGGGATCTTTTGGCATCAGGGGAGGATTGGGATACTGCTCATCAAGATACTCGTTGATGATGCAGGACTCGAAGAGGATCTTCCCGGCGTCGTTGAGCACCGGTACTTTGCCATAAGGGTTGAGCTTTAAAAATTCGGGCCGCTTTTGGTCCTTTTTTGCGAGATCGAGTGTTATCCGGTCATACGCAAGACCTTTTTCATATAAGGCGATTTTTGTTCGATCGCTGTTCGACGATGGTACCGCATCATATAAAGTCAAGGCCATGGCCCCTCTCCTGCTCTATGAAATTTTCTTTCTTCTAACATCGGCAGAGGATAGCGACAAGGGCGACGGCAGAATATCTGCGGTTCATCGTTTTCGCGGAGTGCTTACCAGCACGACCGAACCGATAATGAGACTGGCGGCGAGCAAAGTACGTACCGTCATCGGTTCTTGTGCTAGAAAGTAACCGAGCAAAACCGCAACCAGCGGGTTGACATAGGCATAGGTCGCTACCAGCGGCGTGGGGGCGACGCGTAAAAGCCAAACGTAGGCGACAAAAGCGCTCGAACCGATCACTGTGAGATAGGCGAGCGCGAGGGCGGAACGAGGAGAAACAGCCGCCAACTCGAAGTCGCTCCATTCGCCGCGAATGATAACTAAAAGCATCAACGCGACGCCCCCGGCAAGCATTTGCATGCTTGTTCCGAGTAGTTGTGACGCGGGAAGTTTGGCGCTTTTGCCGTAAATCGAGCCCGTCGCCCATGAGAACGAAGCGAGAAGCAACGCAATCGCGCCTGAGAAGTTAGCGGCATCCGCGCCGCTGGCCGCCGAACCGATCAGCAAGACGACTCCGACGAAGCCAATGAGTATGCCACTGATCGCCATTAAGCTCGGCCGTTTGCCGGCGGGACTCAAGGTATCGAGGAGGACCATCCAGAGCGGGACAGTTGCCACCAGGAGCGCCGCGAGACTCGATGTCACAAACTGTTCGGCCCAGGCCACACCGCCGTTGCCGCCGACCAAAAGAAAGACGCCGATGATCGCCGCGCTACGCCATTCGACTGTTTCGGGGCGAGGATCACCTTTGAAACTACGCAACGCGTAAAGAAATCCCCCGGAAATGATGAAACGGACTGCGGCCATTAAGAATGGGGGCGTGGTCTCGACGGGATAACGGATCGCGAGATAGGTCGAACCCCAGATCAAATAAACGACGATGAGCGCCGACCAGATTGCCGGCAGTGAGGCGCGATACTCCGACGCCGCCGGAGCAGATTGGAGCACTACAAGGCTCCTTGGAGGCGAAGAAGCCATTGTTTTGACTTAAACAGTTCTTCGAATTGAAGCGCCATTTGCGGTTAACTGAATCTCAAATCGTATAGCCGCTAAGCCGTGGCTGTGAAATCTTTGACGGGCCCTCACCCATTCCCGTTCCTTTCCAGGAGAACGGTTAGAGTGAGGGTGAAAGAGTATGGTCTTGATTCGGTCGCTCCGAATCTCGGCTTTATACTTCCGGGGCCATCCCCTTTTTCTTGAGCTCCTCGATGGCGTTGGGAGTTTTTTGGAGATTGCCAGCCCCCATACCCTTGAGCACGTGTGATGCCTTGGTGAACTGGATGTCGTCATAGGACACGACTTCGATCCGGTTGCCCCAAGGATCGCGGAAATTGAGCCGCTCGTTGATGCTCTTGAGGCCAAGTTTTTCCAAAGCTCCGCGCACCGGTTCGCGGTCATCGACGACAAAGCCGAAATGGCGCTTGTCGTCGGGTCCCTGGGTCTTGCCGAGGCTCAACTGAATAAACTGGTCACCCATGTCGATGAAGGCGTTGTGGTCGCTTTTCCCACGAAGCTTAAAATCAAAGATCGCTCCATAGAATTTCAGCGCTTCGTCTAGATCGCCTACTTCGAGGACCACGTGGTTGATCCCCAATGCCCGGGCCTTTTTTTCGCTCATCGCTGTTCTCCTTTCGCTGAATCGCACACCTAAACGCGGACCCCTACGTTCCGGTCCGGAAGCCAGGCTTGTCCACAATCCGAAGGGAACTGGCCTGTGGCCCCTTTTCCCCTTGTTCTTCCGCCCAACGGACACCGGTTCCGATCTCTAAGCGGTCAAATTCCCCTGCTGGCAGGCTGTTCCTGTGAAAGTAGATTTCACGACCGTCGAGGCTCTTGATGAATCCGTAGGCTTCTCTGCGCAATAATAGGCTCACAAATCCACCGACTTCCTGCTCGGGATGAGTCTTGACCTGTCTACGTTTTTTCTCCGTCAGCTTCTTGACCTGGCGGCGCATGACGCCGAATGCTCCACGCAAGACCGTAGGTAGCCGGTCGTGAAGGTCGCCTTCGCTGGCCTCGCGGATCACCACCAACTCGTGTTGTGGGGGAACTGTAACATCGATCCGCACGCGAAAAGGATTCCCAGTTCGCTGGTGTTCCTGCGGTTTCTCTACGGCCATGCGACAGCTAACGATGTGATCACAGACGCGTTCGAGCTTTGCGGTTTGCTTGCCAATGAGCGCTTCGATGTCCGGCGTCTTGCGAACGTTGCGGAAAGTGATCTTCAAGGGAACCCGCATAAAGTCAACCTCCGATCTTAGTTTTTTCTCCGGTCGGCAACGGAGAGATTGTCCCTCCTGACATTTATTTCACGCAATATATCTAGCGCTGTCAAGACTTCTAGAAAAATGAACGGAGAAATTTTTTGAGTTATACGACCGCGAAAAGCTTCGACCGTGGAAGTTTTTGAAACGCGACGATTACGGAACGAAGAGTTGGATAAATGCCTCGGCGCCGCCTCAGTAAATCCCAGGCGATACGAGTAATTCACGCGGCTTCGAGCGCCCAAACGCCGGTGAATCTCAGGTAATAGCACTCCACCTCAATCGGCGGGATGTTGCTCTTCAAAAATTCCGCGGCGCTGCGCAGTTCCGACTCGTGATTCGCGGCCTCGCGCTCCTCATTCCCGCCGAATGCCTGTAACCCGCCGTATGCTCCACAATCGCTGTGGACCATCAGCATCACCCGATTGGTCCCGTGCAGCCGCATCGAGGTTCGCACCTGTTCCAGCGCAAAGCCGCGTTCGGATTCTTCCGCTGGAGAGGCAAAGACCTTCGCCCCTCCGGCGATCTTTAGCGGATCGGCCCACCAGATTCCGCGCTTCTTGAGGAATTTGCGCGTCACCAGCTCGAACCGCGCGTCGAAGCACGAAACGACGCACGCGTCTGCCCGATACACGTCGGCCTGTGAGTCGAAATGAAAGACCTTCTTCACGGGCCTACCCGGCGCGGCGCGCCTTGATTTCTTTTAGCAGTTTCTCGATCTCGTCTTCCTTCTCCAAAGCCGCGAGCCTGTCTTCGACGTTGTCGTTGGCCATCTCGGCCTTGGCTTTGCTGACCGCCTCCGCGTGGCGCACCTTGCGCTTCATTCGCTCGAACGTCGCGACCTTCGACTTATCGCCGATCGCCATCTGCGCGTCGCTAGCCTTAGTCAACGCTCGCGAGCGCCGGTGCTGCGCGATCAGCATATCGCTCTTCGATTCGGCCTCGGCCAGCTTTTGCTCTAGCTTGTGCAGGGCCGATTTCAAGTTGTCAACCTCCGTATTCTGATCTGCAACCAGCGAATCGAAGCTCCCCGCCATCTGTTTGTAGCCCATCGAGCGCTCGAGGGCTGCACGCGCGAGATCATCCTGTTTCTTGTCCACGGCTAGTTCGGCCTTGCGCATCCATTCGGCCTCCTTATCCGCGTTCTCTTTCTGCTTTTTTTCGAGCACGTGCTGGTCGGCGATGGCGATAGCAACCTGGGTCTTCACCTGCATGAGCTGATTCCGCATATCCAGAGTCACCTGTTTGATCATTTTCTCGGGATCCTCCGCCCGATCGATCAGATCATTCAGGTTGGCCCGGATCAACGTCGATACTCTCTCCAATAAAGCCATACAAACCTCCTATCTGTTAGTTAAGCCGACCACCTTAGGCCTTGGAATCAGGCTTGGGCGGCTTGTCTCCAATCATCCTCACCTTGGAAAGCAGCTCCGAGAACTGCATTCCGGAAAGCGTCTCGAACAACGCGGGGATCTGCGCGGCCATCGCGGCCACGTCGCCGGTGATCTTGTTCATGCCAGAGGCACTGCCGTTGCCGGTGGACACGATCGTGATCTTGTCGACGTTGGCGAGCGGAGAAGCGAGCGCCTTGACGATCTCGGGCATGTTGCCGATGAGCTTATCGATGACCGCCGCCTGGTTGTACTCCTGGTAGGCTTCGGCCTTCACGTTCATGGCCTTTGCCTCGGCCTCGCCCTTCTTGAAAATGATGTCGGCTTCCGCTTCGCCCGTCGCGCGGGTGGAAGCGGCCTGGCCGTCCGCCTCGATCATCAATTTCTGCTTCTGGGCCTCCGCCAGCATCTCGATCCTGCGCCGCTCGATCTCGGCCTGCTTGAGCACCGTCGCGATCAACTCGCGCTCACGCCGTTGGATTTCGGCCTCCTGCACGGCGATCTGCCCGGTCTTTTGCACCTGCTCGATCCTGACCTGCTCGGCGATGACCTGCTGCTGCATCACATTGGTCTGAATCTCGTAAGCCTTGTCGGCGGATGCCTTCTGCTTCTGGATGGCTT